>JAAUXT010127845.1_pt1 | contig 20782 bp, 26 predicted proteins | sample 7278171 | NCBI WGS metagenome assembly JAAUXT01 (sample SAMN14350112, study PRJNA611818) | marine sediment metagenome | isolation source: surface marine sediment (1.8m) | place: French Polynesia: Moorea | collected 2018-08 | reverse complement strand
CGGCCGGAATAGCTCAGTTGGGAGAGCGTTAGACTGAAGATCTAAAGGTCCCTGGTTCAATCCCGGGTTCCGGCAATCTGCCTACTCGGCGGCTGACAAGATTTTTTTTTTTTTTCATCTTTTGTTTTTGTACGTGTTTCACCTCAGAAATTCACGGAATATTCTTCGCTGAAATCACTTAGCACAGAGAAATAACTCATATGAAACAGGAAAACAAACACCGGAAGATAGGAGATTGTGTGCTGCCATCTCAGAAACTCAAGTTCGTGGGAGGGACATACAGCTGTAACTGCTCTGATGGTAAAGATGAATCGAGAATTTTGCCATTGGTGTCGGCGCAGATCAAAACAAATGGAACCGAATTTTTTCAGCAATCTCAAGACACAAAATTATTCCTGAGGATTCGTTTATTTTTACAAAGATCGAGTAAAATGATTGAGATTGACAGAAAAAGCATCGTGTGTGTCTACATGAGGTGGAATCTCCTGTTCCAGTTGCATCCTGTAGTGATATCACAAACAATCAGTTGGGTATCTCAGGAGAGACTGGCCACAGTGGCGTGAATCTCTGTGTTTATTGAATGAACAGTGCTGCCACCTGTACTGCGGTGGTTTAAATTCACAGCTGGTGTGTCACACCACACTCCTCCCCCACTAGGGGGTGCTGGCTTTGTTGCCCTTTGCAAACAATTTTAAATATTCTGAATATTTTTATAATAATTATTTAGATACATTAGACAGGGAATAGACGCCTAATATCAATTTTGTGCTATTTTGCTGGTTATTACCCAGCATCCCTCCCCCCCAAGGGGTGATCACGTGACCCTTGTGGTTTTGGCGCTCTCTTTGCAAAAATGGCTGATCTGGTTGAGGTGGAAGCGTTCAGTTATTTAAAACAGGAGATCACACGGCGATTGATTCTTGTTTCTCATCTTCAAAATCGATCACCTTTAGCCGCCAGTGTGATCGATCAAGTTATTGATTGGTTTGTTGTCTTCGCACCACTCCAAAACCAGTGTTTTAGAACCTTGGTGGTTCGATTGGCTCTCGACGTACACCTCTCGCAGCAATAGGTGAGTAATTTGCAAGTCACACCACAGTTTCCACGACGCAAATCTTGGAGTGAATCTCGGTGCAAGCTGCAAAACAGGTGAACTCTCAACACAGAAATGCACTTACCCACTTCCTTGGCTCTTTCAGAATCCCAGACACGGGCTTTCTCAGTGGATCGAATGCAGGTTTCTCTGCAGTCATCTTGGCGACAGGGGATCGCCACAAGCCAGCAGGTGTCTGGACTCTATCGACTGGGGTCACTTGCAGCTTCTCCAAACTGCTTCTTTTTTCTCTTTCTTCGACATTTTTCACAAATCTTAAATCATGATCCCTACAATGTGAGTATACATTTGAGTAACGCTATCCAACATCTATCTCAACGATGTCCTGCTCAAAGCTGGAAAGGACAACTCAAATTTCGCTAGGTTAGTTTGTCCAAGCTGTTGTTGGCTGTTTGTCAACATCCGTTATTTGTTTGGAAATCAATATCCTTTCAGGACATTCAGCCATATCCCATCAATACGCTGTTCAAGCAAGAACTTTTTCATTCTTGCCGAATTAGTATTGATAAGGATTGAAACAAGTGAAGAAAGGATGCAAATGTCTCCTCATACTAGCTCACAAGCTGTTGGCTGCAGCTAGTTGTTCGTTTTGAATAAACTTCCACAAACAAACAAAAAATATAAAGTAGAATAACCGCTGAAGAACTGGGCAGTTATGTCACTGATTTTAATATAATAGTTTTCTCGATCCAAGCCAGTACTGTGGCCCATTATAAGCTGTCTTTTTAGGAAGCGATTTTAAGAAACTGCAGTCGAAAGCCTCTGAGCGATAATAGCACGATTGTGCAAATGCCAACTCGACAAGTGAAAGGAGTTTGTTTTGCGTTGTCGAAAGATAGCACAGCATTGGGTTTCTGTTGTCAGGTAAAAGCTAATGTACTTGCACTCCGAATTCCAGAGACGTATGTTGTGTGTGTTCGACTTGGATGTGCCCGAAAATATCAGCACCCAAGAGACATTCTGTTGCTACCCAACAGTTGAGTTTGAACAGATTTAGACTACCAAACTGATCGGACTCATTTTTGCAAACATTTCTGTTTCTTGCCGTGCACAGGAATTCGAAGATGAGAAGGAGAAACATTAGCAAGAAGGAAGCCTTGAAGGTTGTCAAGGAGTTCGATGCTTTTCCCAAAGTTCCCGAAAGTTACCAAGAGACTACCATTACAGGTGGAGGAGGTGCGTTCTGAAACATTTTTGCACCCGCCTTGTTGACTCTGTCTGTGGGTGTGTCTCGTATTTCGAATCATACAGTGCAGTGCGATCAATTGACTTCACTACTTTTTGGTTCATTTCAACTGATGAAACTGTCGTTTTCTTTTGCAGTTTCGATCTTGGTGTTTGTTTTCATTGTGATACTGGTCGTGTCAGAAGTGCGTTACTATTCTGACACAGACCTCAAGTTTGACTACGAGGTGGACAAAATAGTTGAAGAGTAAGATTTATCATGTATATTTCCTTGCCTTGGCGCACTATTTTTGAAAACAGTCCACAACCAGAAGGCAAGGGATCCTTTGACACGGAACTTGTTCCTGTTTCAGTAAACTGAAGATCAACGTTGACATGACGATTGCCATGAAGTGCGCATGTAAGTTTCCTCCATTTCACACTGGTTACAATGCTTTCTGTCAAAACACCCAGTCTGTCGAACAAGGAGAAAAGAGTGAGAAATCTGTCACACACGAGTGAAATCGTGAACGCTTATTTGTCAGGGATCGGAGCAGATGTTCTCGACCTGACGGGACAAAATGCCGACTCATTCGGGAGGCTTCAAGAAGAAAACACTTGGTTTGAGTTGACACCTGCCCAGCAGCAGTACGTGGACATGGTTCAAAACGTGAATGACTACCTCAAAAACGAATATCACTCGATACATACGTTCTTATGGAAGAGTGGTTACTCTGGATTGACAAATCAAATGCCCAGAAGGTAAGAAACTGTCTGCTTTCTTGTTCTGGTATTCTGTCGTGTTACGTGGTCGCTCTCAGCGTGCTTGAACGAACATCCCATTTCGTTTTCAACTTGAAGAAGTGAGCACGTGTTTATTTGTGCTGATTGCAATTACCGATCTCATGTTCTAATTTTCCAGGGATAAGAATCCAGACACCCCGCCGAACGCTTGCCGAGTGCACGGTTCTCTCACTGTAAACAAGGTCGCCGGAAACTTCCACATCACGGCCGGAAAGTGAGTAAAACACGGTTGTCCTCGTGTCTGTCAAACTGAATCAGGAAAATTCACACGAAATTAAAAATGCTTCTGAAATGTTCTCAAGAAGAAAAGAGCTGTCAGTTTGATTTCTGGAAGATCATGAGAAAATCCTTCCAGGGATCTTTTGGCGTCGGGTCATTGAGCTGCTCGTAATTTGTGAAATCGCTTGCCATCAGTCTCGAGTCCCATTGTGCGAAGTCGACTTCAGCATGTTGTTTTGTGATGTTCGGCGTCTGGTGAGACGCAAATGAGCAAATGTGTTGTCATGTTTGTTGTTCACAGAGGAGAATCTCTGACAGAACGCGTTCTTTCCCTCATTTCGTGAATGAAGCATGAGTCTCTTCCTTGATTTCGCTTCCTCAGTTTGTCTTTTCCGTGTTGTGATGGTTCCACACTGTTGGATTTGGTGACATCAACGAAAGATTAGAGGCTTTCCCTCAGCAGAGAAGACGCGCCTGAGTTGCTGTCAATCGAGCCGCTGAAGCGTTGCAGAAATATGGAGGTCTTGAGTTCTTTGCCATGTTCCCTCCGAGGCTAAATAATTCACTTGAACGTGTTTAGATCAGTCCCGGTCATCCCCAGAGGCCACGCGCACCTTGCATTGATGGTTCAAGCGACGGGTAAGTGCACTGCGCCGCAGAAAATCAAGCTGCCCACACTTCTTACACTTGCACATACCGACTACAGTGTCTGTTGTCAAGTTGCACTGCTTTTGCCAATGGAAATAGCCCAGATATGTGAACGGTTCTGAACACTCATGATTTTGATCCCTTCAGACTTTAGTGTCTGAAAACATGATTTTTGCAAGAAACTAGCCAAACACAAACACGAAAGTTCCTTGTGTTGTCGTGTGGTTGTTTCCATCACAACAGATTTTCCACGCACCATTCTGTTCCTCTTGTCCATCGTCGTTTTGTGTGGTTCTTGCTTCTCGTTTTCTGAGACTGTGTCTTTCCTTGTTGGCACAAGTCTTGTCAAAGACTGCCTGTGCTCCTCGTGATGTGGTTCCTAACAGCGTGCTGTAACATTTCACTTGGCTTGACTTTTTCTGCAGGAGCCTCAACTTTAACAGCCAGCACATACATCTAACGCCGATATTCGATGAGAAAGGTTTGACAGCCTTGCTCACACACACACATCATTGGTGTCGTCTAAATTGTTTCACTTTGTTTCACAGTCCACGCTTTTGTAGACAGTACAGTAGTTGCATGTCAAGGTGCGCACAGCAGGAATCCAGGTGCTTGATAACCCTGCAGCCCAGCCACAGGTTGGACTGGAGCCAACCAGGACCCAAAGTGCCCCAAATCCCAACACGTGTCCCTACATGTCCAGCCGTTTAAAATGTCATATTCTGACAATTCCTTTCTCAGAAGTCTCCAAATTGGAGGACAGCACATGCACGTGTCTTTGACGGATGATGCAGGTATGAATCCCGAATGCATTCCATTTCTCGTGGGATGTGCATTGTTCAGACGGTTTCTTCACATTTCACCCTCTTTGGCTTGCTGGAAGCTGTTCGTAGTTGGTAAGGAAACCTGCATCGAGTCGGATTTTCTGAATCTGGCTATTTGCTCTTTGTAGCAAATAGGTTGTGCACTTTTCCCAGAACCTCTCAGTCCCTTGGTCCCTGCAGAATGTTGGCAATCGAACTTTCGTCAACAGGTCTTTAATTTTCCCGAGATGTCTTTTCTTCCAGACAAGTGTCTACCGGTAATTTTGGCTACATTTTTACGCAGCAAGGAATTCTGTCACAGCATGGTCTCATATTTTGATCCCCATTTCTGACTTGAACGTCCTTCAACAAAAATGCAACTCAATAAGAATTGGTGTGCTGAGGTGATAACCAGGCTGGTGTGCAGTCCACATGTGTTGTTTTGCCACCATTGCATGCTCGCACTCCTACGCACTGCCGAACGCAACCTGCACGGAGACCAACTTTCGAAAATCCGGACTCTCCACCACACTGGAGAATCGACTCGCAAGTTTTGAAAAGTGATGTGCTCTTTCATCAGAACAAATTGAACCCAGTTGTTTCTCTGCAGGTCAAATGGGCTGTGGACATTTGACAATCAGTTTTTCGGTGCTCAGAAAGAATATCGATCTGGCGTTTACTGTAAAGACTTGTTTCTTCAAGAGTTGTAAAAGTTTCACCCAAATCTACCAGAGAAAAATAGTCCACTCTTTCTGCCGACAACAAGTAGAGTCTACCTTGTTGTTGTTTCAGATTACAACTTCTCCCATCGAATCGACCAGTTTTCGTTCGGAGAATACACTCCGGGCCTCATCAACCCTCTCGATGGGGATTATAAAATCTCGAACTCAAGTAAGTCGAGGAAGCACCAGTTGTTTGCATCAGTCTCCAGACTTGAACTGTGATTTGTTCTCAGCTTGACCGAACTCTTCCCCTTTGCTTTCAGACTACCACATGTTCCAGTATTTCATCCAAGTTGTTCCCACCAAAGTGAACACGGACCAGGCAGATGTGGATACTTATCAGTACGCAGTGACTGAAAAAGTGAGTGCCCCTCAATAGGGAGGTTCCGGAAACCCACGCACAAACGTAGACGTAGCTCCATTGACACCAATGATAAAGTTCACATCTTGGGTATAAAATTCTGCAGTTCCATGCTCAAGCCTGACTCAGGATTTGCACTTTTCAAGCCAAGTTGAAACCCAGCTCTGCTTCAAGAAAAGTTGGCTACTCAGAAAAGCTACAAAAGAATTTTTCTTTTGTTGCTATTTGGGGTTGATTTTTATCATTTGTTAGAGAAGAAGAGAACATATCTTTAGAAATATGCTCCTTTTTGTGACAAAAAGTTAGCCCAACGCTCACGTCTACGGTCACGCAGTTTTTGCGGAAACTCCCTGATGACAAGCTGGCCTCCACGCGCAACAAAACGTTCGCCCCCCTTGGATCCCTCTTGTGGTGTACTGGTTCCACCAAATTCATTTGCTTTCAGAATCGCACCATAAACCACTCGGAAGGCAGCCACGGCGTGCCCGGTATCTTCGTGAAGTACGACCTGTCTTCTTTCAAAGTGCACGTGCGGGAAGAACACAAGCCGTACTGGCAGTTTCTAGTCAGATTGTGTGGCATCATCGGTGGAGTGTTCGCCACGTCAGGTTTGTAAGACAGTCATCTTCTTTTTGTTGCACGAGAACAGACGCGCAAGCTCAACGACTGAACATCGATGAGTCACTTTTCAAGGCTGAGGGTTGGGGGGGGGCGCTTTGGGAATTTGTTCTGTACATCTGTGCGATGCAAGAGCTGTTTCCCACATCACATGATCCTGGACCCCTGGATGAAAAGTGCAATGGAACACTATTCTCGTCACTGTTTATGGTCTCACTTGTTCCTATTTTCGAGCCAGCGTCAGAGAGTTTTCACTCCCGACTTGTTGCAGGCATGCTGCACGGACTGGTGGGCTACATCGTCGACAGTGCCTGCTGTCAGTGGAAAATGGGCAAATATTCCAAACTAAAAGTGGAAGACAATAATTTGCCTCCTCAGAGTGTTCCCACCACATTGGGAGCGGGTGATAATTTTATTGCTACTCCGACGCCGGGGCTGAGTCTGATGACGCAGGACGCGCCGTCTCTGCTGGCGGAGCCGGCGGCGTCCGCGACTCAACCTCCGACTCCCATCACCCCCACCGTCCCTATTCAGACCAATGTGCTTCCGCGGTAGTGGAGTTGTCTATTCGAAAGGAGTGAGTGAACTTTGTGCCAGAGATCATGTTGCGAATGATTTCAAGAGAGAGAACCGTTTTGAACAATTTGGGACTCAACTGTTTGAGGCGAGGGTGAATTTTTGCTGTAAAACTCGACCGTGATTTTTGGTTGCCGTCTTTGATGCCCGACAAAAACCTGTAATGGCACTTGTGGGTCTGTGACCCTGCGATTGTTCATGTTTTGCTGTTCTGGTTTGTTGCTGTGAAGTGCCCGGTCGAAACCTTTTTAGTTTGCCCACAACAGCTGCAAGAAATGTTTGCTCTCGAAAAAAAAAACTTGTTGTCATTGACCCCAAAGAAAAAGAGAAAAGATGAATAGAATAAACTGGACGACGCAACGACTGTAGATTCTTTGCTTGCCGACCGAACGTGTGAGTACAGTTGGAAACAAAGGTACAACAATACGGACGTGTGACACATGCAACGAACGCAACTGGAGAAACGAGCTTGATGCCGAAAGCAGAATTTCCACGCTGCGTTTTCAAACCGCTACGTCGTCGAATCCCAAGACAAAAGGAACCAGACATGTCGCGTGCAAAGCAATTTTGCTGCATTCTGTCAGGCTACGTATCACAAATTCACACAACAGGAACAATTTTTCGAGCTGCTCTCAACTTGGCAGACCTGGCTCGAGGATTGACAGAAATTTCTTCTTCGTCCGGTTTTAACACTTTCTTACTCAGTGGTTCCCACCTCTTTGAAGCGAACACCGCAATCTCATCCTCAGAGAAGTCTGTTTTGTTCTCTCGAAAATTCGCACTGTGTCCCATGTTGAACCTCTCGTCCATGTCGATTCCGTGAAAATGACGCTTGATGATCCTGTCTTCAAGAGAATGGAACGAGATCGCACCGCACACACCTCCCACTCGAAGCAAGTGCCACGCCACTTCAATGCCGTTGTGTATCTCATTCAGTTCATTGTTCACAAAGATTCTAATTGCCTGAAACGTCTTCGTTGCTGAGTGCTGTTGTCTCTGCAGACTGTCGCTTCGATGTGACCTGAAATGCGTGTCGTTGTCAGCTACAAAAACATTTGCCAACATCTTGGGCACCACACTGCTCCCTTGGGCGGGCAGTGAGCGTGTTCAGTCCGAGGTTATCCACAACGCAACAGGAACTCCCAAATCGAGCACACCCAGTGCTTTGGCTCGACAAATTGCGTTAGAAAATGAAAATAATGCTACTCACACACCAACAGACTGGGACACAATCTGGGCGAGCTGTTTGGTTGTCTCGATTCTACCAAAGGCGTCCCTACTGTCCACAATACCGCGCGCTATCACTCGCGCGTACGTTTCTTCCCCATACTTCTTGATGATTTGATACAATCCGTTCTCACTCATGTGGTTGACCACGTCCGCTGCGGACACTTGGTCAGGGTCTCTGCATGAAAATACCAAAACCAATTACAACAAAGAGGAAAACACCACAAACGAGATGGCGTGGTTTCTTCCAGTGCTGCGTCTCACCTATCAGGTCCATCCATTCTCATATTCAGTGCGCTGTCTTTGCTGAGTGCAAAGCCTCTTTCACGGTTGTCGAACTGCATGTTTGAAGTGCCGCAGTCAAACATGATACCGTCGACTTCGCCCATCCTCACTCCATGTTTGTGAAGGAGCACGTGTATGTCGCTGAATTTGCCTTTCAATGGAACAATTTGCGGTCTGAAATTGGAATTTACACAAGGATTAGGTTGTGCTCAAACACTACGAAACAACAAACAAGTATTGTTTTGCCGCAATCAAATCCACTCACAAAGTTTTTGACAGCTCAGTTGCCATTTTGTACGCCACTGGGTCGCGGTCCAGACAGAAGACTGTGCAGTGCGGAGCGATGTCCAGCAATCTCTTCGTGTGGCCACCGCCACCAAACGTCATGTCCACGAAAACCTTGGAAACAAAAAGTCCCGTCAGCGGGGACCAGATGGTTGCGCGCCCTCTTGTCGTCCTGCCACACGTCGCAAGAGACCAAGGTGCCGGGGGGGGGGGCAGGGAAGTAATGGCTGAGGTTTGGAGGAATGGGTGAGGTGGGGGAGGGACAACGTGGGTACTCGAAAGGTTGGCGGGGGGGGGGGGGTGATAGTGAGAGCGACGAGGGGAGGGAGGGATGGTAAATATGTGCACAGATGCATACATGAATGGCACTCGAATTCAGCCGTTTGGTTCACCTAGATGGTCAGCTAAGCCGGGACCATGAACAATTCAAATCAACCAGGATCCAAAGATTTTGATGAAAAGACAGTCAACCACTCAAGGTGACCAAATTTTGCTCACGAACGTTTCCTTTTTCACTGCAACAGAGGAACGTTGAAAATAGTTACCTGGCCATCAGCTGGGTTCAAAACGTCAACCAGCCTTTGTAGAAACACGGACACATGAGGTTCTTCAGTTTGGTTGCTCTGGTCAGTCAACACATTTGACGAAAATGTCCGCGACATTCGCAGCGTCCCTTTCCCACAGCCTGCTGCTCTCCGAATAGCACATGAGAGGCACCGGTGAAGCATTCTCTGCAAAGGGAGACGAAAGAATTTCTGACTGCTGTCATCGTACATGTGCCCATCGGCTTCAAGACACCCAATATCGCTCACCGCAGGCACTGCCTGTTCTGTGCCTTTCAGTGCTTATTGATTAAAAACACACGAATATGCAATTTTGGGCTGCTCTTCACACATTCAACTGTTCAACAAAGACCCCGAGGCCATACTTCGTCAACTAGACACAAATAATCAGTGTCACGCAAAATTGGAGTTACCGGAAGTTTGGGTTTAAGGTGAAGGCCGCAAACCTCGCAACCGATGCTCTAGAGATGCCGCTGAAGCCAGAATACAGAAGCAGTGGAGGCTCGTTCAAATTGCGAGTCGGACGTTTCTGTCTTTGCTGACGGATTCTACTGAACTCCGCAAACATGGTACTTCACGGATGCATGAAGTGTTTGAAATATGTCGTCTTCACCTTCAATTTCTTCGTATGGGTGAGTAAGCTGCCTTTTTTCCCCGTCCCCGTGGAGCATCCAGGGCCCTGCAACTGAGTCATGCGGCTGGAGCCCGCCTGTCTGGCTCCATGTGCAGTGACAACAAAGATTTCCGCATTTGGACTGCGGTGGAAAGTCTGAATAATTTTTGGAGTCTGTCTGATGGGTGTCTGTCGGAATGGATTCTGGTTTCACTTGTCACAACAGTTGTGTTTGTCAGAGGTTTGGCGCGAGATTTTGACTGGGAAAGTCTGGCTTCCCTGCCCACTCCAAGAACAGGATGGGCAGTCTTCAACGTTCACGTTTCATGAAAAAACACGTCTCACTTAACCTCCCTATTCAGGAGACAGTTCCCCCGAGTTCAAGTTGAACATATTCAAACAAAATTGTTGAAACCCACAAAAAACTTTCAGTCGCGATTGAGAACTCTGTTTTCGCCACACCCACGTTCTGACGGACACGGTCATTTCCACATGGACCGACAGGTGCTCCACAGTGTGGGCAGAAGTCCACTGTTTGCTGTGCTTCCATTTCAGCCTCAAATGCAAGGGTCTTCACGCAGATTGCAGTTGACAGTATTTCGAGTTGTCTTTCAGCTTTTCTGTCCGTTTTCAGACACTCCCGCCCCCCCCTTCTGAACGATTGGCTCTGTGACCCTGTTTCCATGAATTCGGCACCGAAGAACGCTCCCAAACTCTTTTGCTCGAGGGATGTGTCGTCACTCTGGTCTGGCTGTCATAAGCATGGTGTCAGCGGCAAACGTCCTGTGTTTAGTTTTGTTCTGGATGTTTCCCTGTTTCCCAGGACCCTTGTGAGGTGAAGATAAGCAGCACACACACACACACACACACACACACACACACAATCAGGTGTATTTGTTGAAATAGTTTGAACACTTTTGGTGTACAATCCAATTTCAGGGTGTTTTAGGTGATTTGTTCGGGCTGCTCCAAACAGAGCACATCACCTCTGGGCATCGAATTCAAATTCCTGGTGCACACTGTACTGGTCAGGTTTTCAGTACAAATGTGTGGTTCAGTGGTTTATTTTGTCTATCTTGGGTATGAAATAATGTCTGAGGTTTCAACAGTACAAAATGGAACAATATGGAATTTTCGGCAACAAAAGTCCAAAGTGGCAGGTGCAAAATTTTTGGACATAGTGTTTTTGTTTTGTGCTACATTTTGAAGGTGAGCTCTGCCGATAGGCCGCGCGCTTATTGTGGTCACACAGAGTCCGTGTGTATGTGGTCACTTTTGGTTCAGTTACCCCAACTGAACTGGGGGGTGGGGTGGGGTGGTGGGGGTGGGGGTCAAACTGAACTGTTACAAAAATTCACCAGGATGATTTTTAGGCCATTTTGAGCAACTTTCATTTTTGTGCAGTTCAGTTCAGGTGACTGTGTGGTTCAGTAAGGGTAACTGCATGGTTCAGTTGGGGCAGGTGCACAGTTCAGGTCAGGTAACTGCACAGTTCAGTGGGCAACTGCATGGTTCAGTTGGGGTAACTGCATGGCTCAGTCAGGGTAATCATGTGGTTCAGTTTGGGGTAACTGTGTGGTTCAGTCAGGGTAACTGCAGTTCCATTTGGGTAGCTGCGCAGTTCAGTTAGGGTAACTGTGCAGTTCTGTTTGGGGATATTGTGTGGGGTCTTACACCCTGTACCCATGGGCATATCTGTGGGTATGGGGCATTCACCACACATTTCTCCCAACACCTCTGTGCAATGCTCTCAAGCTCCTACACTAGCTTTGTCAAACAAACTCATTGTGTAGAATTGCAAACACATGCTGGAACAGCTTTATTGCTCAATGTGTACAGTCAACAACTAACAACAACCCTAAGCTGCTTATGTATGGCATAGCTTCATATACCCGAACTACCTCAGGGTATGCTCACAGGTGAAGCTGGTCCACAGCTTCAAGCAGGGTTGGTGGGAAAGTTTACTTTGCGAGTGAAAACATGTGGTTTCACATGTAACAGGGAACTGTGTGGTTCAGTTGGGGCAACTGTGCAGTTCAGTTTGGGTAACTGTTCAGTTTGGGTAACTGAACCAGCTCACTGAACCATGGTCAGAGCTCACGGCTCGCAGGAGATCGCACGCTTTTTAGGCGACAGCCTTCTTGTAAGCTTGTGCTGTATCAGTGTGACAAAATCATGTGAAGACAATCATTTTGGTGTTTGGTCGTGTAAATTGGACAAGGTATTCTGGAGCTTTGGTCTTTTTGTGAGCATTTTTGGGTTTGGGGTGAAAAGGGATAAAATTTTCTCAGTGGCTGAACTCATTACAAATTGTTCAAAAAAGTGTCACGTTGTCTGTGTGAGAGGGTAGTTGGTGGACCTGACGGGTCACACAACGTTTGCAAATTTTCATTGTGAGAAGTCCCTTTAGGGCGAAGCACCAGGTGGTAGTGCAGTAATGGCAAGGTGGATGAAATGTCCCCTGCCCCCTCCCCCTAACCCCCTCCCCCTCCCCTAACCTCCTTCCCCCACCCAAACCCCCCTACAGCTAAACCCCCTGTGGCTAGACCCCCCCCCCCTGGCAGACAGTATGACTGGTGGAAGACAAGGAGGGCAAGAAAGAATTGACAAACAAGGAAGAATTGACGACATTACTGACGAAAACTTGGCTGCCATTTGGATTGACTTCCAATCGTCCGATCTGTTGTTCTGGTATTGCACCTCAAATCCTTGAGAACGAAGACCCCTTTCTGGTTCTTGATGGAGCAAAACTCACCACGGCAAAAGCTTCGATGTTCACAATGTTGTGGTTTCTGATACAAATGATGCATCTTGAGATAAGATGCGGCTCTGTGCGAGCATCAGGAGACCTCTCTGATTTCCCGTGGCAATTCGCTGAACAAATTCCTTTTGACCGGTGCGTTCAAGCGGACAAAGCGATGTCCCCCTGAATCGCAAAGCTCGGTTGTCAGGAGCAAACCAAAGCAACTCGGGCCTGGTAACAGATGCGGGTCATCTGAGTTATTGACTGCAGCTGTGTCACCTGAGCGACCGCGTCTAATCAGGCCCGGTGCCATGTGAAGATGAGATGCTGAACTCGCGCTGTTGAGCAATAGATCTACATTGCACTCAAATGGTCACTTTTTGCCGAGTCAGGTCCTTTTCGGTGGCACCGGAACAACAGTCGTCAAAGCGTGCTGGGCCCGAGTGAAAGACAACGCATGGTCAGTCCTCGCGAACGAGTTTAAAATGTTGAGATGTTGGGCGAAAGGACGGACAGCTTGGACATGACGTTGGTGAAGAGGAAATGCGCACGGCACGTGACATGCTGCACGGATGCAGAAAAGGCCACTCGAGCTCTTTGTCACGTCTCCTGTGTTTGAGAGAAAATTACAAATACGAATCAGGGGCGGGGGGAATGGCTCGTCTGAATTGAGATTGTTTCAGAATTGGTACGAGTGATTCGACCCTCATGCAAAACAGGTCCACGAACAACCAAATGGTTTCTTCTCTCCGTTGCATAAAACTACAATTGCAACCAGCATGAAATGTTTCATCAGATGCACTGGTTTGGCCTCGTTCAAATCTCAGTCGCAGACGTCTGCTTGTTTTCCGGCTGAGCTTTGTTCATGGAAAAGCAACAGCGAGGCAGCGGAACCCGTTGTGCGCGGTTCAGGCTCATTAGGGTCGTGGAGGACGTGGGTGGGCCCCGGGGTCCGGTGCAGGAGGACCTCCTGTCCGTGCTGAAGCACTCCTCGGGGCGCAGTTTTCTACCCATCTGCCTGCCTCAAATTCAACACATTTGAAGTGAAGCGAAGGGCGAGCAAGTAATATCAGTGGAGGAGGGAAAAGTGCTGGGGATAGAGAATGAAGGACGGTGCTCGTTATGTTTTGATCCATCTCCTCGTGGGGCCACGACACATCTGAATTGTATGGTGGTGCGCGTCGAGAGATTCCACAGGTCAACAACACGAGAGGTGAACCTGGACATCCCTTGTCAACAATGACTGTCGTGTTCTGTAGTCGTGCATTTATTGGTAATCATGAATACTTGATGCTGTTTGGCTGGCATTTCTCAGACCCGTGTTTGTCTGACATGCCAGCCTCATTAGCAGCACATCTCGTGTCGTTATTACTCGCCCGACTGGAAACTCTATTGCGCTGCTTCCGACTTGCGCAGAAAAAACGAGATGCAACATGACACAATTGCAATATTGTCTCATTTGTTTCGCGCATCAACTTTCAAGCCCAGTACACGCAAGCGCAAACCCGTGCCCAGGTATCGCCGTTTTCTCTCTGATCAGGGGAAACCACAGGATTCATGCGTCCACAGCAACACTTCGAGGTGACCACACCTCAAAATTCCAATCAGTATGTTTTTGGGCGTATTTTGGGGTTGCTGTTTTTGGCAAGGTGTCTTTTCCAGCTGCTTGCGGGGTTCTGTTTGTCCTTGACTTATTCTCCTGGAGGCACCCAACATTCTTCGCAGAGGTTGCAAATTCTTCAAACTCAAGTTGATTGCAGTGTTGGCAAACCTGTTGAGTGGAAAAGGAATCGCGAATCCGGTCCAAGGCTTCTTTGGCATTGTGTGGGAGGTATGATGCCATCTTGGATGGATAAGGAGTTTTCAAGTTCTGACCGCTGGGCAGAACGAAAGTTTCTTGTTTGAAGCTCATGCTTGCTTCCTTCACAACTTAGAACATTGAGATGCAGGCAAAAGTGCCGCTTGGTGAAGATTGAAGACTCTCGTTGGGCTTTGTTTTTGAACCTTGAGGTGTGTGGCAGGTTTTCTCCTTGCATTCAGAAAGATAGCGGAAACATTGTGATCCTGACTGCTGTTCTGCAGGGATCTGCAGCAGTGAAGGAAGTAAGGCACGAAGCTTCTTGTAAAACACGCAGGGAGTAATAAAGATCAGCAACGCGAAGCAACTCAGCGGGTGAGCGCTTTGAAGTTGCGGTTTCTTCCCCCTGAGTCTCCAGCGGGCGTTGATCTAATTGCAGAGCCCGCAGTTTCCCTTGCTCCAAGTGTGAAGGATATGATTGTTTGTTAATGTATGTACCTTCCGAAGATACCCGGCGCATAACTCGATCGGGATCGGAGCTGTTGCTGTCCTCACGGCAGATTCTCTGCAAAAGAGCGTCAGACTCTTGGTTTGTGAGCCTTTCGACACAGTCCCACGAAACCACAGAAATTAATTGTTCTTGCAGTTTATTTGGGCGTATGAGTCGTGGATCTCTGTGCAACGCCCATCTCCAACTCTCTCTCTCTCTCTCTCTCTCTCTCTCTCTCTCTCTCAGACAGACAGAAACACTCACACAACACGGACAGACAGACAGACAGACACACAGACACACACACACATACACACACACAGACACACACACACACACACACACACACACATCAGGACACACACGCTTCTCCTCTGCTTCTTTGTTGCGCCGACACCAGAGACGAGGTTTCGCCACGTGGTGCTCAGATATGACATTTTCATCGAGAGTTTTCCAGTTTGGCACAACAACGTGCGTGAGCAAATATTCTGTGGTGTTTCTGTGCCGGCAAGTGCAATTGCATTGTTGAACTGGTGCACACTCGTAAAGAGAGTGTCAACATTTCGCCCAACTCAGGTTGTGTGTGTGTGTGTGTGTGTGTGTGTGTGTGTGTGTGTGTGTGTGTGTGTGTGTGTGTGTAGTGGAGCTCTCAAATGACTTCTCAGTTTGGCGGCCTGCATGGAGAGATCGTCAGTGGCCTTTGCTGAATGCTTCCGGGAAATTTGTTTTTTTTTTTGTGAGACTTGTTTGCCACGGCGGTGTGCGCCAGATACGGTACACCGTAAAGAAGCAACAAACAGTTTGTTGCTGAACACCTGTTGTTGATGAACGAACCTGCAAGGTGAAGGTGGAGGAGACTCAGGTTGAGTTGATTGGGTGCTACAATACGTAACCAGACCGAAGCCCTTGTCATCTGAGGCTATTTGCACCCACGTGGAGCACGCAAAACTACAGCCTCGTTATGTACAGGCAACGTGAGGGATGGACGAAGATCTTACAGCTCCAACTGGTGATGCTCTGGCTGAAGACCCGTAAGCCTTCCTGAAAACCCCTCGTGAAGCCCTATCTCCTGGACAAGAAAACACGGAACAAGGCCAAAGCCGACATTTCTTCCCGCAAATGGTGGGAGGTTAATCCCATACTTATCACCAGTGAAGGTGCCTGTCATATTTCCCACCTCGAACCTGACACCCTGACAAGATGTCCGCAGCGGGAGGGGGATTAAGCCTCTTGATACATGTCTGATGGCCGGGGCTGTGTCCATGTCCCGCTGCCGGGAACTGCAGCTTCCAGATTCGCACTGCAAGGAAAAGGGGATGGCGCGTCATTGGTTGTGGAGGAAGACAGACCCAAGAAATACGACTGTTGTGGGTTGAAATCTACTGACATTCCTTGGTCTAGGACAAATAAGTTTTTCTGAAGTTGGAGTGGAAGGAGGAACTGATCAAAATCAAAGGGACAACTCGAGTGTGAGAGAAGAAAAACAAAAACTCTGAGCTCATGCTGAACGTCCGAATTTGGCTTGACTGTTGACAGCGATAGTGGAGCGTACGTCCATCTCCTTCCTGTTTCCGTGCGTGTCATCCTTTTGGAATTGGCTCAGATGAATCCATTCAGAACCAGAGATAAACGACGTGCTGTTTCCGGTCACAAATCCCTGGGCTGCCTGGCGCATTCAGTGAACCAGATTATGCGCAACTTAATTAAGAGATGAGTGAATATTGAAACGCGACCAGCCTGGGCAATATGCGGGAGAGAAGCCTTCTGGCCATGGAATGAAGCCAGAATACAGTAGATTCAGACTGAGTGGGATCTCTCGTCTCACTGGACTCCTGGTATTTGGACAACTGTAGCGGAAAAGAACCAGATCAATGCAACAATGCTGTTTGCATCATTTTCTGATTCTTCCAGCCGTCCGCAAGGTGTGGCGGCGCAGAGCTCTTTCATGTGTCATGCCTGCAGGTTGCGCCGGTTCGCTCCGCCGTATTGTGTATTTGATCAGCTGGTGAAGGAGACCTTGTTTTGTGTTGAAAATAGAGCAGTTTATTGCATTTATGCTGGTTTCTTTGGGTCTTGTTTGCACAAAGAATGTAATCGATGGAAAGTGCTTGTTGGCGATTCTGCAAGATGTTTGGTCAGGAAAATCTCACTGGCAGCTTGAAAATGATGTTTCTACATTGGGAAAAATCTGCAGTTTGTTTGTTCGGGTTGGTGACTCAATTTCTCGCACGAGGGTTTTTACAGACGAGAACACGAAACTTGGTTCAGAAAAAAGAACATCCAATCGACAACGTGAGCTGGGTATTGTTTTCTGAAAAAAAAACACATCAGCTGTTTGTTGTGCAAATTAATAAGGCGCCATCAGACATTCTCAAACAACAAAGGATCGTGGCTCTGCATTGGCAAATTTCAAACTTGTGTGAAGTGGTAGAGACTGGCACTGGATTTCTAAATCGCGTCCTTTCCTGAGCTGCTGGTGTCCGCTTCAAGGTCGGACACATTTCTCCCTCGGGAGTCGAGAGAACAAAGTTGTGATATTTCTGGAAATTGCTCTCCAAAGCAGTTTGATGTATGGTTTCTCCCAAGTCCTTGAAAAGAAATTTATATTGATCTTATCAATCTCCTCTGCGGTCGGAATCGCTTGTGGAGAGCGCCTTGCAGCTACTGATAGAGAAAGCCTCTCTGATCCTCAGCCCAAGGAAACCCGCATCAGGCCCGTTGGAAAAAAAATGAGAGATGTTGTCAAGAACTGGAAGTGAAATAGATCTATTTGGCGGCTGTGGCATATTGTCGTGGATTCAAGCGAACATCTTGGGCAGATATCCGCGGAGCCGTGGAGCCAGCTTTCCGCTGCATTTGCATCTGCACACAGAGGAACACCAAGGGAAAAGTCACTCAAAGAAAGACCTTGTCATGAACTTGATAGCCTTAGTGGGAGGGAGGCAAAAATTGATGTTTCTTTCTCTTTGCAAAAGCTTGGGTGAAGAACGTTGTTCAGAAACGTGATTCGAAACATTGGAGAATTTCGTGTTGCTTCACGTTAAGACTTGGATTCCTGTACGCGAGAGAACTTGGCATTATTCACCGTCAGGCATTGTTTAAGTGCTTTCGTAGTTTCGAATAGAACGACATACATAATTAATCCCCACACTGCGCTGTTTGGAATGGAATGGGAAGAACTTTGCCCCTCTCGTGGTGGAGCTCAGACTTTCAGTGCTCCACAGGATCAGTCAGAACATTCAGATCGATTCTGATTTGAATTTTCATTCAAAATCGATTTAGTGGTTTGGAAACCACTAAAACCAGAATTGTGGTTCTTGTTTGAAGGTGTTTTTGTTTTGCATTGGTGCTTTGTATGAAATGCGTTCACGCAAAAAGTTCCCACCAGACGTGAACGCTTTTTTCCGGGTTGTGCACACTCAAGAGGGGTTGTGGTGTTGCAAGAGCGACGGGATCCATCACAGCCTCGTGTTCAGTTCAGGGGGGCAGACCGCAAATGGAACCACCTCCAAAACTGCCAAGAAATGGGCCCAAATCCCACACCTCATTTCGCTCAAGTGATAACCGGAGAATAATGTTGCTTTGTGGCCACATCTCTCTGATTTACAAGTCGACAAAAACGACATTGTTGTGAAAACGACGGGGTTCGTTTTGAGATAGATGTGCGTTCAGGGGATAAGGCTGCCCTGTTGTGTCTTAAATATGATGTGAGTTTGTCACATTATGCAAAAAGGCATTGCTATGTTTTGTCTCACATCTATCTGGAGTGCACAATGGATGTCCATTTGCGTGCGGAAACAGCAGAGAAATGAACGTTCTTGTTTTGAACTCTCGTGAGCAAATGTGTGTGAACTGGAAGCTTTCTTTTCCACCAGAGCATTCAGCGTGTTTTTACCTTGACACCAGAAGCCGCCCATTTGACAGCTGGTTTTATTCCCTTTTCAGGATCATCCTTATTTTTCAGCCTTGTAGATCTTCACGCTTGAGGAACCAAGTACAGATGCTCTTTTTCCTGACCCAACTGGTGGGCCTTCAGTCCAAGGTGTTGGCTTCTTGTCTCCTTTCAGTGGAACCACCCAAGGTTTTTAACTGTGGGGCAAAAGCACAACCTGCCGCAACCAAATTTGTGTCCTGATGTCACAACCGCATCTGACGACTTATGGAAGAATGAGAATATGTGGTTCTCCAGCATCTGCGTGGTTGTGACCGTGGTGTCTTTCAACACAGTTTGACACCTTCAGTCAGGACAACCCGTGAAGATCATGGAGACGATTCCCTTCCGCTGTGAGGAAATGACTCGTGTTCTCAGGTGTGGCTGCCAATTCCGGGGGATATCGCTGTGCTTTGGGAGATTGCGCTCGTGTTTTATTAACGAGAGACCCATGTGTTCAGCGACGTGCAGAAATGAGCAAACATTTCCGAAGTGAGCATTGTGGCCTGATTGGAACAACAAGATAGTTTATCTTCATGACTGGTTTTGGCCGGAAGCAACGTCAGGGTGCGAAAGTGGTTTTGTTGCGAAAAGTTGAGAGCCAGGAGCGCGCTGTCAGCTCCTTACAGCTGTCCGGGCGGGTATACAGACTGCTTTTTGCACTGCTGAAATGACGCTCCCATTAGTTTGCTTCATTTCGTTTGAATTTCCGATGCGCAAATCGGGGAAGTCATTGAGGTGATTGAATTTGGTGGTTATTCGCGCAGACTCAGCTTTTTGCCAGCGCAATCAACGATAACTTGATGTTCAACGCTGCACAGTGCGCTTTCCCACGACTAACTATTTTCACATCACGCTGCAAGCAGCCGCACTTTTTGACACAGATCTGAGCCACAAGTTTGGCAGTCGTCCTGACACCCACTGTTTCTATTGCAGTTTCAAGTCGATTGAATGCGTGAATTCGTTGCATCGTACGTACTTCTCGTGACGTGAATCGCGTGACTGCTATTGGTCGTGGACGAATCACTGGCACCAGCGAGTTCTTGTCGTTATGGGTTTGGCCTTCACACATACAGCTGGTTCTCCTGCGCGTTGAGCGACCACACGCACGTGCAGAGTGCGCGTGAACCAGATTACGGGAGTGCGGAATCGATCTGGATGCGCTGACACGGTTGAATCCTGTCAGGTTGAGGAGAAGTACCACAGATCTGTGAGCTTGAGTCTCAGCATGAAGGCCTCTCTTATCTCTGATGCGAGATGCAGATCGCAACGTTGTCGGCTTCAAAGAAAACGAACTGTGCGTGCAATGGGCGATTAATCTCAACAAAGACGGAAAGAAAGCGAAGGGATTGCTCGATGGGCGGGAGTCTTGTGTGTGTTATGCCGTGTAAATGCATTCACAAAACTCCAGACTCTGGCTGAGAGGGATGCACTTGATAATGTCAGCTTGTCGATATTCTTCATTCGTTTGAGAGTTTACGCGCAAACCTGCTTCGGGAACCAGAGCTGTTCAGACGTTTACATCCACACCAGCCACAGTCCCAGAAGGCTCGTCCCGTCGCAACAAGTCAACGCAGAAAGAACTGGCTTGCGATGTGGGTGTTCCTGAGGCGTTCTGTCGTGTGGTTGGCAGACGTCGATGGGAATCCCCTCTACTGAGATAGCAGACTTTGTTTCCCACTGTTGTTGGTCGGACTAAGAAAGTCCGTGTGTGTGTGTGTGTGTGTGTGTGTGTGTGTGTGTGTGTGTGTGTGTGTGTGTTTGTGTCTGTGTCTGTGTGTGTTTGTGTGTGTTTTTGTCCGTGTCTGTCTCTGTGTG
>JAAUXT010135567.1_pt1 | contig 20783 bp, 24 predicted proteins | sample 7278171 | NCBI WGS metagenome assembly JAAUXT01 (sample SAMN14350112, study PRJNA611818) | marine sediment metagenome | isolation source: surface marine sediment (1.8m) | place: French Polynesia: Moorea | collected 2018-08 | reverse complement strand
GCACATGTTGAAGCTCTTTGACACAGTTTCTACTGTTTTACAGTCTGCTTGGGTACAAAGTGGGTCACATTGTGCAACAATTGCACAAGGTTCCGATCATGACCAGTCTCACAATTAAATGATAGATCCTCGTAATTTGGTTGATCGGTCACACACCACAGAGATCATGTTAACTGTCAGAATACTTTGATTCTACTACGTACATGCATGATAAAGCAATCCTCCTTGTGTGGACACATTCGTGCACAGGTCCGCTGAAATGAGTTTCTAGTGTTTTTCGAAAGTATACTCGTGGCGTAAGTTTCGATAAACGAATTAGAGGAACAACATCAGTGTCTCCTTTTTTCAATAAAAGATCGATTGGTTTTAAGCATGAAAGAGTAAACAATGGTACACCAAAAACTGTCTCACAAGTCCACTTCCATCTCCACCCAACACACGATTGTTTTTGAAACTCCATGAAATGTGAAAACAAATGTTCATTTATTTTTACCGCAGATTGAAGAGCCGAACCCAGACGTTTCCCTCAACCTGCTCGGTTACTTGCGCAATTCCTGTATCCTTTTCGGTTGCCCGTCTGAAGTGGTGTTCACATTGCGCGATTTTATGGCTTATTGTGCTGTCAGTATCACTTGCACAGACAAGCACCAAGGAACCTCTGGCGCAATGTCATTCAAACCAGAAATTTACGTGTGAGAATGTGGAAATTGTTTGGACGACGTGGAATGAAAGGCGTACTCAGAACAAGAAGACCACACTATTCATCTTGGAGACGAGCGGTTTCATGAGTGTTGCGTGTGCATTTTTCGTTGCAAACTTTTGTTTGCGGGGGATGTGTGTTATTGTGAGCTATTTACCGCAATAAACACGCAGATAATTGTTTTCATGCACAAAGAATCTGAATTGACCGTCTGATCTGAAACGAGCCGAGATTGCACGACTGTCACAATCTAAACAAAAGGTTCAACTGTGATAGTTTTGTTTGTTTTTGTTCGAGGTGTTGTGAATTTGTATGCAACGCACTGGGGAGAGGGCGAAGGGAAAACCTCTGGTCAGTGTGACCCAACAACCAAGAAACACAAGCCCTTACAAACGAATTTTTTGGCGGACAAAAGCTTGTGGAAAATTTGCCGGTCTTCCTAGAGCACAGGTCCATTGCTGAAGACTCGGAGAAAATAGGCAAAACGCATCTCGAATGATCATTGGCAGTTGTTTGGGTGCAGGTGAAAATTCCGATGTGAGGCCAGCCTCTTTTGTGTGGTTCAAAGAGGAACGACGAGCTGCTAATTTGTTCCTAATCCAGAAATCCTTGACTGGAACTTTAGTGCACCTGTCAGGCACGAAGGACGGATGTTCACAGGGGGCGTGTGGCGCTTGTACCGTCATGGTGTCATCATTCGATCGGAAGCAGAACAAAATCAAGTGAGTACGAGCGCGAAGAATAACCTGCAGATGTTTGCATAAATGAGTCGAAACGTAGCTGTGCTACAAACGAGCACTTCTTGCTCCAAGCAAATAAACTCTCTTGGAAGCCCATTGATGCTCATCCGATGGACCCCTCCCTTTGTGGCCTACCTTGTGATGTTTGGGTTTGGTAAGGCGCTTTCATTGTGCACTAAGAAACTGTGTTCTGCGTTTTGGAATACCAGTGTGAGTTGTATTACTCGCTCAAGTGAGTAACACAATGTAGACATTCGGAAGCACCGTTTCACTTGGCCCAGTATTCTTTGAGAAACATCGATAAGTGAAGTAATCATGGACGCACTTCTTATCAACCGTTCACTGTTGGAAAAGATATGGGCCAATATTCACACTTTCGTGGTCTCCTTTTATCCGAACACCACGTTTTTCTTCCTGTTCTTGAAATACCAGTTCCTCCCAAGAAAAAAAACTTTCCACAGGTGAACAGGATAAACAGTGAACAACCCAATATACCTCAGACAGCAAACATAAACACATGCACGCAGATAAACATCCAGTTTCAATTCTTTGGCTTCGTTCAAAAGTGGAAGAGTTTCACTTGTCGTGCTTCCATATCTTTCTGCCTAAATAAGGCTGGATTTTCCCTTTCGGGAGCATAGTTTCGAGGCAGCTCACGACTTTTGAGATGTGTACATTTCATGTTGCTTCCAAGGAGTCTTTAAAAATCCTAAAGATACTTGTCAATATTGTGTTAATATATTCCAGAGAGGTTTCCTTTGTAGACCATTGCGAGGACGTTCCACAGGGAACCACGTCTGTCTGTTCATTCAATACCCACCAGCTCACTTACTTGTGCACTTTTCTCTCTTTACACACACACACACACACACACACACACACACACACACACTCACTCACTCACACACACACACACACACACACACACACACACACACACACCCGTTGTTGGTACATGCGTGACCGCAAGGGACTGGAGTTCCGTTGCTGACAAGAAAGTCCAAGAGGTCCCACGTTCCCGTCAAAAAGTGTCACACTTAACAGTGTCACACTCGCCAAAGTTTCATTCTTTTGCATGCAGCTGCACGAATCAAATCTTTGAATCAGCGTGCTTGCTTTACAGGAACGAATCTGTGGTGTCATGCCTGGTGCCACTGTGCTCGGTGCACGGCAAGGCGATCACCACGGTGGAGGGTATAGGGAGCGTGGAGAAGGGTCTCCACCCCGTCCAGGTACGTTCCGACAACGATGCCGGCCGGCGTCTCACCCACCACAATGGTCATGAAGTTTTCCTGGTTTCCTTGCGCCCTGCATCGTCGACAACTCCAACTGCAAAATGCCTAAGAATCGGGAAACTGACTTTGATCATGTAACACCTTGGCAACGACGACACGTTGTTCCGCAGTTTTGATGCACCATTAAATTTCAAAGAAGTCACAGCAACGAATTAACGAAGACTGCGTGACAAACACGCTGAATTCTCAGACCTGGCAAGCTCTCAGAGACTCGTCATGGATCCTCAAGGACAAATTTCTTGCAGAAAGAAACTCGTAGCCGCAAATTCACACTGATCCCAAATTGGACGGCACATCAAAGAGTCTAGATTAATTCGAAAAAAATCTGTGTGGCGTGCTCCAAACTTTTTTGTGGCTGGAGGACGATCTAGTCCTTGGTGACCCAGGCACCGCAAACCTGTTTGATGCAGTCAACTAACTCCAAATTTTCACCGTGGCATGTGTATGCGTGCAGGAGCGGCTGTCTCGCAGCCACGGGACGCAGTGCGGATTCTGTTCGCCTGGGATGGTGATGTCCATGTACACCCTGCTGAGAAACAACCCAGAGCCGACCACAAGTCAGATCCGCAAAGTCATCCAGGGTAAGTTCCACCCTGGGACATGTTGCGGTGTGTGGGCAGACAAAGCAGTTTGAAGAACTTCAAAGCAGTACTACTCACACTAATTTCTATAGCTTCGCCTGACTTCAGCTTCCTGAGAGAAAGGGACTCTGATCGAAACAATCAAACCCATCCCCCCGGCAACACAGGCTGGGTTGTTTGGGTTGTTGGTGAAGAGAACGACGAGGAATGCACATTTTTCGCTGTTCATTTCAGGAAATCTCTGCAGATGCACTGGATACAGGCCAATTCTTGATGGATTCAACACTTTTGCAAAAGTACGACTTTGTCTGGAACTAAAGTCGCAAAGAGCAGAATGAAAACCAACAAAATATCTTCATGATGGAAAGTCGATTGTGCAAACATGTCGACTGATAGGCAAGCACGAGGATCTAAGAGCAGTTTCTTGTTGTAGGACTTCGAGTGTCCAATGGGAGAGAAGTGCTGCAAAAAAGGCAGCAATGAATCTAGTGATGACAAGGTAAATTGCACCGAACGCCACCTTTCCTTGAACACGCCTGAGTAACATCACCAAGTACTCGTATATAACACCTTGTGTACCGAAGGTTTTTATTGTTAGCTTTTCGTAAAAGGGTCGAAATTTTTGTTTGGTGGTTTGGTACCAAGGTAAAGCTATTGCGATTTCCAAAACATCGCACAACACAGATGAACTCTTCCAAGTGTACTTTGGCACGAGTTGAAAATCTTTCTTGTCTTTCTGAACTTGCAGCACTTTCTGGGGTTGGTTGACCGCAAGAAGTTCAAACCGTACGACGCCTCACAGGAACCCATCTTTCCAAGTGAGCTGCAGGTGAGGCCATTTCCGGGCAAATGACGGGTTAAAAACTGGTACAAAAACAATTGTTCCACTGCCACTGGAATAAACCACACGAAATATTCCTCTTGCAGCTGGAGACGGGGTATCAAGAGGACTTCATGGTTTTCAAGCACGGAGATCTCACCTGGTACCGCCCCACGACGATGGCACAACTGCAGGACCTCACCAAACAGCTGTCGCACTTCAGATACGTGGCTGGCCACACCAATGTCGGCAAGCGTCTCTCAAGTGTTGATTTTGCAAAAAAAGCGCCATTGTGAATAAGATTGCATGCTCGGGATCCAGAGAGTCCTGATCTGTGAGATGAGGGTCCTTCGTTCCTTTGAGTCTTTTCAACGAAGATCATGAGGAGAATATGCTTTGTGTTGAAGCTGGACGATTTTTGCAGTCCTGCATGCAAAGATGTTCTCTTTTCTCATTGACTGGGTTCTCCCTGTCTCAGGTGTTGTCATCTTCCAACAGGATTCAGTGTGAAGGAAACTAAAGAGGGCAACGATGTCAAGTGTCGAGACTTGATTGACATCTCTCACATCCCCGAGCTGAACGAGTTCAAGTTCACCAACGAAGGAGTGACCTTGGGAGGAGCGCTGTCGCTCACCAAGATCATCACCATCCTGGCGGAAATGATCAATGAACAGAACGGTGAGATGCCCTTATTCACCAAGTCAGACAGCGGACTTGAGCAGACAACTGACGAAACCCCTCGTGTGTCAATCCTGACCTGTGTTGTGGTGAGATTCTGTTCTTCGGCTTGCAGAGAGTGAGACACGCAACTACTCAGCCTTCCTCGGATCTCTGGAGAAATTAGGCACAGTGTCAATCAGGAACATGGCTGTGAGTGAATTTGTAAACGAGAGTTAGATCTGGCGTAGGTGCTGACAGACCACCTCGTGAAAAAAACTCGTCGTGCTATTCCAAGCCAAAGAACAATTCAGGAACACACTTCGTGAGGCACGCGAAGAGAGAGAGAGAGAGAGAGAGAGAGAGAGAGAATAAAGAGTGTCTTCTCATGAACATTTTTTGTACGCAGCAACTGGTTTTGTTTGCCGCTGAACTGTTTGTGTCCATGCCGAATTCCTGTCCATGCAACGACAGACACAACATTTGGGAACTTGCAGACCCTGGGCGGCCACATCGCGACTGCCCCGTGGATCTCGGACATTCTGCCGGTCATGGTGGCAATGGGATGCGACGTGACACTCAACAAGAGCAGCGGCAAAAATCCATTCCCCAGCCGTGAGTAAACGACCAGTCACAGTTTGCAATGTTTGGCTTGTTTCACAGTTTCAACACCCCTGACCAAAACTGATTCGAAACGAGCAGCAGAATCCTTAAAATTTCTGCAGAGAATGTTGCCTACACCCACCGAGTGGATCATACGAGTATCTGTTGCAGGGTCGGGTCACACGAAGACCCTGTCTTTGGAGGAAATGTTGAAGAACGACGATTTCTTGTACGGAAACGCCATAGTGCAGAGCGTGATGATACCCAAGTCCAAACAGGTAGGGCGAGATCTGCAAAACTGAGAAATGAGCAAATTTATACGCCACCACGGATATTCCAGCTTGTGTGTCCGGCCTCTCGCAACTTTGCACTCAAATTTTTAGGTTTCTCATAACATTTTTCCTCGGGCACAGAATGAGTACGTCGCGAGTTTCCACCAGACGGACGGACGGCGCGACCTGCGCTCCACCATCAACGCCGGTATGCGCGTGCGTCTGCGCGGCGCCGTCGTCGAGGACGTGGCGCTCGTGTTCTGCGGCTTGGGCGGCGGCGTCGTGCGCAGAGCGAGCCGCACCTCCGGGACGGTGCGGGGCAGGTGAGCGAGGGGTGTTTGTGTGCAAGTGTGATGCGTTGTCTGCGCCGTGTACTTTGTGAACAAGACGCGTGTGTCTGTAGAGAATGGATCGACGGGACGTTCGAGGCGGCTTCCCGCGAGTTGACGCGCGAGATGAGTCCGCAAGACGAACTGCCGCGGCAGCAGTTCCGCCGGGCCCTCGTCCTGGGTTTCTTCTTCAAGTTCTACAACCAAGTCCAACAGTTTCTCCAGGTGAAATCTCTGGCATATCAAACTGTCGGCACTGTTTTTCGCTTGAAAACACAGCTGTGTAAAAGCAAAAACATGGCTTCTGTTGAAACATATACTTTTTTGTGCATTCAGAACTCGACGGAGTCTTCTTTGGGGCTGACGCCGGAGAAGGAGTGTCGCGGCTCGCAGGTGTTCGAGCAGGTGCCCGAGGACCAGGTGGAGAACGACGCCGTGTGGCGCCCCGTGCCGCACGTCGCCGCAGACCAGCACGCCACCGGCCAGGCCGTCTACATCGACGACATTCCGAAATTTGAAGGTAGCACAAGTGTGATTCGAACAAAGAACCACAAGGAAAGCCTTCAAGTCAGAGTCTCACCTTCATTGAATTCATTTGCAGGAGAGCTGTTCTTGGCGTTCGTGAAGAGCACGGAGGCGCACGCCGAGATCGAGTCGATCGACACGGCGGAGGCGCTCGCGATGCCGGGCGTCCACGGCGTCGTCACGCACAGGGACTTCCTCAAAAACCAACTGGACATGTACATACTGCTCGCTGAGGACAAGGTGCTGTTCTTTCTGCACACATGTTCAGTCGAACAAGTCGTCAGACACTCACACAGAGGCTCGCAACTGAGCTTGCACGAGAACATAATCTGTTTCTGGTGGTGTTCCTTGGTGCTTGGAATGACACTTCAGGGAGGCTGAGTGAATTTGCACAACACAGAATAGTTTTTTGTTCTCCAAACTTCATGACCACAAACATGCTTTTTTAATCTCTTTTCTGCTTAAAATCTCTTGGCTCATTGTTTTTGGGGTTTGTATATTTTCTGTGGACAGGTCGAAGGGATCGGGCAGCCGATCATCGGGATCCTGGGGGAGACGCAGAAGCAGGCGCGCGCCGCCGCACAGAGGGTGAAGGTCCAGTACAAACCGCTGCCGCCGATCCTCACCATCCAGGTGGGACACGGGGAACCCTTCAGTTTGTTTGGTGACAACCCGCAGACAAACCCGAGCAAAGACTCACGAAAAACGACTTGGGAAAGGAGAGTCTTCCATTATCAGTTTATCTAGTCTGTGAGCAAAGCATAGATCTAACTTTGCCCACTGTGGAGAACGTCCCAAAATCACCAAAGCACAAATCCTTATGCCCACAGACACCCATGTGTGTTGTTTGGTTTTCAAGTGAATTGTTTAACTCTGCAGGAAGCGATTGCTGCTGAGAGTTACTACGCCACCCCGATCGAGGCGAACATGGGGGACATCGATGAGGGCTTTCTGCAGTCTGAAAAGATCGTTGAAGGAGAACAGGAGATCGGCGGCCAACTTCACTTCTACATGGAGACGCACAGGCAGGTCTCTTTCTTCATTTCAAGCGAAAAACGTGTGCACACTTTCATTTTGCTCAACCTGGTTGAAACTTTGTGTGACAAAACAAGGTTCCCAGGCCAGACTGAGTTCGACTTTGGCCTGGTGCACATGTGCAACTGATGGTTGACAACATTCCCTACAAATTTGAGCTCGCCACTATGTTTGAGTGGCGCACTGAAAGAGTGCAGAAAAGATCACCAACATCCGTGCCAACCAAAAGCCAACGATGTGCGGTCGGGTTGGCAGGAGATGAGGAAAGCAAAATAAATCATGTTGAAATTTTGCCCTTGGGCCCGTCTTCTGGGTCTCAGATTTGAAGCGTTCGAAGCCGATAAACGCCCAGAGGTCTGTCTGTGACGCACCACCGCACTCTGTGAAACACTCCACAATATGTGCAGCCAACACACATCACCACCAAATTTCTCACCAACAAGCCCTGTGTCGTGGGTACCAAGCACTGGGGTACCTGTGTGTACCCTTGGTTTCTCACCCATTAGAAGTCCCATCTCATTGAAGAGCACCATCAAATTTACAGGGGACTCGCATTCAGCCACAAGTCAGAGATTTTGTGTATCGTTCTCCCTGAGTTCCCACACACAACGTCCAAGGCCACAGTCAACTTGCCCGTACTTACAGGTGTCGTGACACCTCACTTTATTCCTCTGATGTGGTCAAAGTGACTGACTGCCCATGGTGGGTAGGACATTCACAAAACTATCGCACATCATCCTGGTTGTTTCCACAGGAGTCTGGTGGTGCCGAAGGACGGAGGAGAGTTGGAGATGTTTGCTGGTGTGCAGAACCCGACGTCCGCACAGGTCAGCTGCTCTTGAGTTTGTTTCTCTTGGAGCTTTGTGGGGGAGGTTGTGATGTTGCTCCGACTCACGTTCCGCACGTTTCAGCGCGACACGATGGAGGCGTTGGGCATTCCGCAGCACAAGCTCATCACCCGCACCAAGCGGCTCGGAGGCGCGTTCGGCGGGAAGGAGATTCAGAGCCTCCAGTTCGTCATCATTGCGGCAGCGGCTGCGCAGAAGTGAGTGAAGCGACGTCAGAGACGCAAATACGAATCTTTGTGGAATTTTTGCAAAAGAAAGGTTCACAAACGTCATCAAAGATCGAATGCTGTTGAACTCAAACCAAGGCACAAATGTGTTTCTCAGGTTCAAGAGACCTGTTCGCTGCGTTCTGAGGAGAGACGAAGACAAACCAATCACAGGAGGCAGACACCCAACCCTCATGAAATACAAGGTAAAGGACACTTGCTGTAACACAGATTTTGTCCACAACGTTCGGATGCTTGCAGGAATTTGTTTGTGCGGAAAAGCTGCATGCCAGTGCTCGTGCATTTTCACACTTGTGCAAATTGGAAACTGTTTTTGTCCAGGTCGGGTTCGATAAGGACGGACAGTACAAGGCGATGCGGGTTGAGTTGTACGTGGATGGAGGCAGAACCCTTGATGCCACGCCCTTTGTGAGTTTCCAGAGTTAGAAACGGTACCAAAGGACTGCCTCTCGTGCAGTGTTTGCAGACCTCAGAAATGCGAAACACGTTTTTCCCAGGGCTGGAAAATTGTGCTCAGCAAATTGCTTCAAATTTGAGCATTCTACAAGCAAGAGAGGAAAAGCTAGCAAATCCCTGGTTCCAGAGGAACAGACGTGCGTCCAACACAACTCTGTTTTCAGTTGATGCACAACATGACGATGGAGTTCAACAACTGCTACCACTGTCCCAACACCTACATCATTTCGCGGGCCTGCCGCACCAACAAACCGTCCAACACTGCGTTGCGCGGGTTTGGACTCCCCCAGGCCAGCTTCCTGTCAGAAGCCCTCGTGGATCACGTGGCCCGGGAGTTGGGAACAATTCCGGAGAAGGTAGGACCTCAATGATGAAAAAGGCTCAAGTTCGTCACACATCATTTCATTGCAGCTCAAGTATCAGTACCAGGCTGCGTATTCCTTTTGGGCACGACAGGCAGATTCAGTTATAAGAGAAGATATTTTTCCAGATTCGGGAGCTGAATCTGCAGAAGGACGGAAACGTCCTGGTGACGGGACAGCGACTCGAAGTGTTCAACGCGCAGAAGGTCTGGGCGTTGTGCAAAGAGGACGCCGACTACGAGAAGAGACTCAAGGAAGTTGCAGAGTTTAACAAGTGAGCTCTGTGTGTGTGTGTGTGCGTGTGTGTGCGTGTGTGTGTGCGTGTGTGTGTGCGTGTGTGTGTGCGTGTGTGTGCGTGCGTGTGTGCGTGTGTGTGTGACCACACGCCATGTGACCTCCCTGGTCTCCAAAATGTTCCTGAAGCTGTTCTGACCCTCCACCTGTACGAGTATAACCTCAGCCGAAAGTGAATGAGCTCGTCGCTGTTTCAGGCAGAACAAGTGGAGGAAACGGGGTCTGGCGATGACGACTCAGAACATGGGACCGGGTTATATCATGCACATGATGCATCAGGTGAGATCATCACTTGGGAAGAATTAACTTGCGCTCAAGACCTTTCATCCTCATTTGTTGTAATTCAACCAGAAGAGTGAACAAAACCCAAAACAACCAACGGTTGAAGGATGTGATGAAATGCCATTGTGTGTGTGTGTGTGTGTGTGTGTGTGTGTGTGTGTGTGTGTACACGCGTCTTTGTGATTGTCTTATCACTGCGAGCTGGAGCTTGGGTGAAGGCCCACAACAATTCAGTGCACGTTCAAGAAGAAATGTTGCATCGGTCTGGCGGGTCTTTGTTCAGAACAGCCGCACTCTGTAAATTTTCCATCGGCACCGCTACTCGGCAGGGCACAGCGCTGGTGCAGGTTTACCTGGACGGCTCTGTTCTCCTCGCGTCTGGAAGCACCGAGATGGGACAGGGACTCAACACCAAGCTCATCCAGGTGACCGCACATTGCATTGGACAGCTTTGTGTGACCAACTGAATGCGACACAGAACATGGATTTTTCGAGAACACCTCTGCTGAACAGTTGCCTTCCCTTGAGAGATCCCGCTCAGGAGAACAGAAATTGCTCGTGTGGTATTTTATCCAGCTGAACAGGAAAAACCGACAATTTATGTAACTCAACTTTTCCCACCTTTCAGATCGCAAGTCGTGAGTTGGACCTGCCGATGGAAAAGATCCACATCTCGGAGACGTCAACCAACATTTCTCCGAACGCGTCCTTCACCGCCGGAGCGGCGGGCTGTGACGTCGTGGCGCCCGCCGTTGTGGTGCGTTCACTCTGCATGTCGCAGCGCGTGATCCTCAGTCCAACCATTTGACCCCGTCTTTCAGCACAACACTTCATGTCTTTGTAGGAAGCGTGTCAGACGATCGCCTCCAGATTGAAGCCGTTCAAGGAAGCTCAGCCTGATGGAACCTGGCAGTCATGGGTGTGTAGAATCGACAACATTGTTGCGGCAACAGTGCCAACGTTTGACGCAGATTTGCCAGGCTTGAAATGTCTGCAGATGATTGGGATGCCAATTGACACTGACGTTTGCCATCCGCCAATTTTCAGACCAGTGCTGTCGTGGTCTGTAACTCCTACCTGCGGGGATTGCCCTCATGTGGGACTCAACCCAAAATATTAGAATAGAATTAGAATTAGAATATATAGCTTCAGGCCGTGTTGTCTGCAGTAATAATGTCCTCGTACGAGGATCTGTCCAAATGCCTCTGGAAGCGTGTTGATCGCTCCTCAGCGGTCTGTGACGATGTAGTCTTGGTCGAGTTGGGTCACTTTGTTGCCCTGTCAGGTCATGGAGTTGGAGGTCATTTTTTTGGCACTGAGCTGTCGACATGGCAGGTGCACAGGCTGATGTTCCTGTCAATGTTCAAATGAGAATATGTGTGTGGTTCTACTGGAAACTGGATAAGGTTGTGCCCATCATGGAGAGAGACTTGTCAGCTGTGTTTGGGAACAATGCATTGAAAAAATCATAAATTCACTCTTTGGTCAAGCAGTTTGCACAGGGACATACACGGATGAGTGACTTGCCATGGTCAGGCTGACCGAGATCTGTGAGGACAGAGGAAAACAAGGACCTCGTGGAGTTCCAAAGAGACCAAAACAAAAGGGTTGGTCTGCACACCATGTCTGCAAACACTGGAATTTCGTATGGCAGCATGCACAGAATTGTCAGACAAGACCTTCACCTCAAGAAGAAATGTGGCAAATCCATACCACATGTCCTGACTTCTGCACAAAGGACATGCAGGATGACCTTGGCTCAAAATTTCCTGCAAAATGCTGCTGATCCAAAGTGGATGAAATGTGTCATTACTGCAGACAAATCTTGGTTCTACTTGGAAAATCCAAACTCAAGACTTGGAGCAATGCAATGGCTGGCCAAAGGAGAACAGTGCCCACAGATTCCAAAGAGGTCCAGGATGTGCAGGAAGGCCCTACTCATTGCATTCTTTGATTGCAGAGGTCTTGTTTTCCAGCACTGGATTTTGAATGGAACTGTCAACACACAGACTTATGTGTATGTGCTCAGACATCTCAGACTGGCAATCAGGAACAGAAGGAGACACATTTGGGCCAAGAGCAGAGACCAACCTTGCCTCTTACATGATGACAATGCATCTCCACATACTTCCTATGGAACCACACAATACCAGCTCCTGAACAACATTGTCTGTGTCCCTCACCTGCCCTATTCACTGAACCTTGCCCCGTGCAATTTTTTCTTCTTTTTGTACTGAAAAGGCACATCAGAGGTCAGGAGTTCCAGTCTCTGCAGGAACTGACTGATCATGTGGACTCTCTCATTGGACAAATCACTCAGGACCAGTGGAAAAGTGTGTATAAGGACTGGAGGAGGTGTCTGCGCAAATGCATCTGGTTCTGTGGTTGCTATTTTGAAGGCATGGACCACCCATGAAGTTAGACTGCACCTGTACAAAGTCCTGTATAAAGACCTTGAACTTGCACCTGTCTTTGTTCACATCTGCGGTCACTCGGTCGCTCCAAAAAAGTAGCACAAACTGAGGTCAGAACAGCGGCAGAGCGATCAACATGCTTCCAGGGACATTTGGATAGATCCTCGTACACGACAGCTCGTACGGTGTTTCCTCAGGTGTGATCCACGATGTGGTTGGTGACTCTTCGTACGCAGCGTGAAAGGTTCAAGGAGTCTGCCCTGTACATGGTTGGTCTTTTGCAGGTGAATGCAGCGTACGCAAGTTTCACGTGCTTGTCAGCTGTTGGATACCACAAGTGAGTTGATCCAGTCTTGTTCTGCACCGTTGCAGAGCAGACAGAACGACACTGAGAAAGCACATTGATCAACTCTCGGCGCGTTGAATTTCAATGGCTCCAACTGCCATGTTCGCTCTGGTTATGAGGCAAAAATGACGAATCTCCATTCAGGCTTGCAGGGTTGAAACCCATTTGCCAGGAGGACACTGATCTAAACGTTGCAACGTGTGCTGCTTGTTGTCAGATGGATGTACGAGAACCCGCTCAACATGGCAACTGGCAAGGGGCACCAGCGGCCCTATCTGACCCACGGCGCCGCCTGCACTGAAGTGGAGATTGACTGCCTGACAGGACAACACAAGGTGTGTCTTCAACGTCAGTGTGGACGTGCACTCGTGTGCGTGCGTGTTTTTTGTCTGTGAGTGTACACTCTTGCTTGGACATTGTTTTGTTGTTTTGACCTTCCATTGCTCAATATCTGCGTGTCCTTTGTCCTTTCAGGTCTGTCATCTGCAAATTGCTTTCCTCTTCAGGGCTTTTTTGTTTGCTCGTTGTTTTGTGTCTGCCGACTTTACATTTGAGTGTCAGAAACTGTGTTGACAAAAAACGTTTTTGTTTGTGATTCCTATTCACAGCCAGCAAATAGCATGCAAGTTAGACGCAGATTCAATGTTGTGTGCGTGAAGGTTGATGGAATAATCACAAACTGGGCACAAGAGAGCAAAAGAACATTACAGCCTCACATCGTGCAAGTTTAGTTCTGTCAAGTCTTGCAACACAGATTCAGCTCTTCCGTCGAACGCAGAACGGTGAAGGTAGCACCTTGCATTCTGCTTCGTCGCATCTGGAACTGGTTTTGGTGGACAGAATGGTTCTGATTTGAAACACACCAAAACCTTTGTTTTGCCTCATCATTTTGCCCGGAAATTGTGCATCAAAAGAAGGGGCGCACCAAACGTGTGAGTACGACAATGGGAATTCAGCACCAAAAACCAAAGGTGAATGTTGGGGTGCGTCTTCACTGAGGTGCAACGAACACACGGGTGAATACGGCAAGTCAATGTGGTTTGTTGAACGAGGACATTCAAACTGATCTTTTCAGCTGATCCGAACAGACATCGTTAATGACTTGGGGAAGAGCTTGAACCCGGCGATCGACATTGGACAGATTGAAGGGGCCTTCGTGATCGTAAGTTTTGCACAGCTGAACAAAAATTTACTCTCAATGCAGATGCTCACACCAAGAAAAACAGCTGTGTGAAAACCACTTTGCTGTCCATTTCAGGGATACGGGCACATGGCCAAGGAAGAGGTGGTGTTCGATGAGCGCGGTGCACTGCAGACGAGCGGTCCTCTATCCTACCGCATTCCCCGCTGCACCGACATTCCCGGAACACTCAACGTGCGCCTACTGAAGGACTCGCCCAACCCCAAGGCTGCCATCTACTCATCGAAGGTTCGTTCACAACGTACTGCACGCAGGTCTTGTAGACTCCGATCATGACTTTGTATGAAATCAGTTGTTGTGCGGGAAAAAATATGGGAATCTTGGTGCGATTATGCAACCTGCCACTTTTCTCCAAAGGCTTCTCATCCATGATCCAACAATGTTCCCAAGTTTCCAAAATTTTTACAAACGCACCCACCTTTCCCATTCAATCAACCCTCTGGGCCTGGGTCCATTTTGCGATGTCAAAGGCGTTATTTATATTTATCTGGAGATCGGTACAAGAACTCGACTGTTCTGTTCTCGCGAAAACCAAAAGGAAAACGGAATGCGCGGAAGCGCTGCAACAAGATTTCCAGATTTCCGTGCTGGGTCAGTGCCGTGCAAAGTAGGTTTGCCGTCCCTCGCTCCAATGTCCGTCAATTGACGCGAGATAATGTGATTTGCCTTCCCTTCCGAGATTTACGTTCTCACTGACTGTCCATTTGTTCTGCCCTAACAAAGCCATAAACACCCATGTTGTGTCCAGATGGGAAAGCCTTGCACTAAAATGGTAGTCATGGACACAGGCTGCGTGAACCACATTTTCCTTCTGCAGATGATCAATATGTTTCATTGGCATGATCGGCAGATCGAAAACTGTCTCCAGATGTTGTCTTGTCTGAACAACATTGATGCGTTGCTGTTGATCTCTTTCGACAATCCGGTGTTTTTCTCTTTGCCTCGTGCGTCTGTTTGTTAAACTTGTTGTTGCACTGGTTTCACAGCTTACAAACTTGGGTTTTCACCCACAGGCGGTCGGAGAGCCTCCCCTGCTCCTGGCTGCTTCAGTTTTCTTTGCCATCAAGTCGGCTGTGGCAGCGGCCCGAGAGCAGAACGGCATCACGGGTCCGTTCAGGATGGACGGCCCGGCGACTCCAGATCGAGTGCGGCTGGCGTGCGCAGGGGACAAGATTCTTGGCATGTTGAAATAAAATTTTGACGCGCACGATGAACGATTGTGGTCACGTTTCGTGACAACTCGGGGAGAACCACGGAACCAGAAAATTAAATTTTACGTTGAATGCCGTTGTGGAGTTGCGGGTCTTGGGTTATTTTGTAGTGAAAACACATCGGGGTGTTTTTCTGTTAATTTTACAATGCATGCACCTGAAATAAAATGCACACTTCCAGCTTGTGTCAGATGTATCTTGTACAGCACGACCTTGTAAGTAGATTTTTCTTGCTCAGACTTTGGCGATATATCGAGTGAGTAGGAGACCACATGCTTCGTGTAGCCAGGTTCCTTTTTGGCGAGGTCGGTCTTGTTGAGGTAAAAATACACAAGATAACTGTGAATGAATAAAATTCGTAAGCTCCTGAATTGAAGATGTTTTTCTTTGTCTCAGCACAAACAATCTCTCAGCAATCGCGGCTTTTATTGTCCATTTTCTCTGGGCAAGTTTTTTTTTCAGTGGAGCGTGTGTGTGTGTGTGTGTGTGTGTGTGTGTGTGTGTGTGTTCGTGCCTGTGTGTTTGTGTGCGAACCTTTGAGTACACGTAACATCACTGACCTCAGCTCTCATTGGATATATGAAACTCAAAAACAGGAATGAACAGATATTTGGAGAAAAACGATCAACAACTTGTCCTCTGTCTTATTCACACAAATTGAACTGACGTACGGCCCGAAAGAACAAGACAACAAATTTCACTTTCATGCCTGCAAACGTCATCGTTTGGCAAGGGGTGTCGACGAAAGTACATGTGCTCTGTGCAAGGACGGACTCAGGAAAATGACGGTCTGAAGCAATGATGAACAGAGGTGGGGTCTACAGAACATGCTGGAAATGGAAGAAGAACGACGACCATTCTTGAGTTGAGCGAGAGTGAAAGCAGCCACTACATTTCAGCACAAATCCCTTTAATTGTGTTTTGCAAACACAAATTCTGCAGTGTATTTTCAGTTGATTCCACATCGCAGAAACGAATCTTTTGCTCTGCACCTGACCAAAGTGATATTTGCGCCATCATGTAATTGTGTGTGTGGGGGGGAATGGTCGACAGAGCGCTTGACAACGATCTTTTGATCAGCAAACTCTCCACCCACAATCAATTGAGTCATTTGTTTTTTGGGACAGCGCGTTTTGGGTGTGGTTGTTCAGTGTCAGCTTGTGATTTGAGGATGCAGGTAATTTGTTTGAACACGCGCGGCCGGGAACAGTGCATGTGGAGTCCGAGTGTTTCATCCAAACTTATTCAGCGCGGACATCTGATTTGATCTGAATGACACACCTCAACGTGGCAAACGTGAGGTGTGCATCACAACGAAAGACGCAGTCAAACAAACCAAAGAAACAAATTTACGTTTTCAAAAGGCGAGCACCCCAGACCCAACAGCAACTCACCACGCTTGTCTACGTCTTTGGTCAGGTCACTGAAGATGGCTCTGATCGGAATGTGACAAAGTGAGTCTTTTTAGATGCACAGAATTTTTCAGCAACAAAGTTCAAATGATTCTTGTGAAGTGAACATGTTTCAGATTTTTCGTTTCTTTCCTCGTTGGCTGAATACAAGCAACAGTAATCGTCATGCAGATCAAAGTGGGTTGTCGGACCCTCCGGTGAAAACTGAGGCTAGATCTTTCGCATTCCGGTGGGCAACAAAGGCAGTATTTCGCCCAATTACTGGTAAATAAGCCTGCAAATCTATTTGGAGACACGGGTGATTTGGAATTGTTTGTTCATGTTTGTTGCCAAAACCCTTGTCGTGTTTTGTTCATCGTTCATTTTGTTGCTGGCGTTTCTTCTTTCTGGAAGAATTTATCTTGGATTTTCGTAAGGTTACGAGCAACGACAATGCCAGGCATCGCTCAGCTGAATGGCTGGCAAAATGGCATCAAGTCAGCTGGTCAGACGTCTTTGCATGACATGGCCAGTGGCTGAGTGTTCCTGACCAACTTGTAGTTTGTAATTCTTTGCAGGAAGTCCGCTATCAAGGACACATCAAAACACACCCACAACACTGTTCATGCTGGTTTGTCACGACAGGCAATATCCATTCATGTGCTGTGTTTCACGGCACAATCCGACGGAATGTGTTATTTTTAGTGACATCAGGTATTTACCATCAACACTACCGCAAGGATGAACAGAAGTTTCGACCCTTGTGCAATACTGAACTTCCGTGCTGAAACTGAGCATCAGAAATGGGGTTGCGTCTCAAAGGATTGGTGCAAGTTCTCAATTTTTATCAACGAAACCTCAAAAATTGGATGCGACAAAAAACACCAGTGAACATGGTGTGTGCCACCCTCAAAAGAAACTTACAACAGAGCTTTCTCAGCCTCCTATTTCTCTGGGTTGGCAAGTTGGCATTGCTTCCCTGCGAAGGGGCTTGTGTGTGTGTGTGTGTGTGTGTGTGTGTGTGTGTGTGTGTGTGTGTGTGAGAGAGAGAGAGAGAGAGAGAGAGAAGAGAGAGAGAGAGTGTGTGTGTGCGTGTGTGTGAGGGGGGATATGTTAGTCCAATCTGATCAGCTCCTTTGGAGGCTGAGCCGGCATTTGCAAAATTCAAGGCTTTGGTTGGAGTTGGCGACTTGAGGCTGGTCAGCAAGGTGCACGTGGAGTTCGATTTCCAGAGACGCTGGTCACTCACCAATCACGATGCCGCACAGAGTCCTCAAAGGCTTTTAACCCGACTGAAACTCAGTCCGCAGTACACGACCCTCCAGGATTAACCTCAGATTTGGCGTTGTCACCACAGATGATGTGGTTCTGACGTTGAGTCAGCGCGGATAAGTGAATACACACTTGAAGCGCAAAAACGATGGTGGGCTGTGCTCATAAAAACAGTCTGACAAAAACCGCGAGCAAGTTTTACAGGTATTTTAATTCTTTCATGGGTGATAACAACAAGAATTAACACCAACCCCGTTCTCAAAGTCATCCAACAGTGCAGATGCAAATTGCATGAACGCAATCAACCACTTCATAGACTCTGACCTCTTCCCTGTTCTCTGCCTTATGTCTCAGCCTGTGATGTCAGCTGCACAAAGGGATGATGTTCGCCCAGTGGAGGAAAACACGTCAGAAACAGGCAATTGGCAAAGCCCCTGTTGTCAAAACCGACCCGCTTGTTGAAACACGTTTTGCAAAATCGAATCTTGTGACGTGGCAGCATTTACTGATCATTCTTTTCGAGTAGTTACCCCAATTGCCGGAAGGCGACAAATTTCATCTTGTTGGGCCTGCACATGTTGTCGTCAGTGTTTCGAGTCCGCTTGCTCAAACTCACCGTGTGAATCCGGACTGAACAGCCTTGTTCTCGTACTTTGGTGAACAGACTCCGTTGCAGAAGCCAGAGAAGTTTGAAATTGTCGCGAAAGGCGTCTGGCTTCTGCCCTCAGCAAACAACGCTGAGTCTTCAAGAAAGCAAATGTGAGCTTCTGGCCACGTTAGAAGACTGGAACATGCCAAACTACAAGCAACGTCGGACGTCAATTCAAATATCCTAAACTTCAAATGCCTTTCTCGGTGTGAGTTATCAATTTGTTTGCAAGTCAGGAATGCTGTGCGTACTCACACTGAGGCAACTGTGGGTGCGATGTCCCGTGGGTGTTTGCGCACCCCATGTGTACCCTTTTGGGACAGGATTACCCAGGGCAGCACGGACAGGAAGGGACATGGGACATCCTGACCTGGTGTCGCACGCGACAACAATGTGTGGCTTACGCCAGACACACAACAACGGAACGAACGAGGTCTGTCCACGAGTAACCGGTTCTTTTGTTCAAGTAAATAAAACAGTTGGTGTGGTGAATCAGGCCCCACCAATTGGTGTGGTTGAATTTGACTGCATACCAGTTCGTGTGTGGTGTGTGGTGAATCGCAGTCAAGTTTGCGAAAACTGAGAAACGGGAAATTCGTTGACGAACCACCGACATTCGCAGAGCTGAAGTCTTGGTTCAGTTTGCTTTGCTTTCATGAATCGCAACACGAATTATGATTGACGTTTACAAGTGTTGGTCCAGGGACAAAGCAGTCGCATTTCTGACAGAAGTTAACACTGGGTGAATCAATCTTGTGGAAGCCTTCTTCATCCCGCAGGCCTCAGAGTCTCAGTCTCCTTGAACCCTGAACATGGACAGATTTACCCAGCATGTTGCCTGGTCCCGTGTTTCAGCAGCTCTTGAGTACAACACACAATCACAGGGTCGTCCATTAGCGAGATAGATCCCTGTCGCCTGATGGGACTTTACCTTGGTTAAGAGCGCCGGCTCGTTAACTCACCTGACGAGTCAGGGAGCGGATTCACCTTTCTGGGCACAACACGCGGAAGGGGGAACGGCACTGACAGGCGTGGTGTATGAACACCAGGAGACTTGGTGTGGTTTCCCTCCACTGCAGAACTGCGCGACTCCATGCTGTTGAGCCCAAAGGAAATAGAAGGGAGAGCAAAAAAGTGTTTCCATCTGTGTACGCGGTCTGTCCACAGATTTCCCGTTTGTCTCCCTTGTCTTTGACTTTGATCCAAACTGGATATTGCTCCACCAGTTGGCGTGGTGAATCTGGCCCCACCAGTTGGTGTGGTGAATCCCACCAGTTGGTATGGCGAATTTGGCCCCAACTCATTGGTATGGTGGGTAGTTCGTGTGGTGAATCTGACCTCACCAGCTGGTAGGTGTGTCATGGAGTCATTATTCTGTGAGACAGATTGGTAGAGTCCTGATTTTTAGAAAATCGAGAGAATCGGGAAATTCGTGGACGAGTCGTAACTCAGCAATGCCTGGTTGTTGTCGGCAAATTTCTTGTGACATGCAAACAAGAAAGACTCTCTGCATGTGATCGGTGTGGACCACATGTTGACTGCTCACCACAGAACCGTTTGTTTTGACAAAGGACCAACTTCAACAGACTTGTCGACGGCGCGTCCACTTTTGCAACCGGCAGATATTTTTTTCAGATCGAACGATGCTGTTATCGGGGTCGAAGTGAAATCTCGGTCGAGCTTGAGCTGAGAACCACTTTGGGTTCAGCTTAATTGTTGTCATTGACCTCAGCTTTCGTCTCAGATCCTTTCTCCGGGAGTGAGTTTACGCGGGCCTCACACAGATCTCTTCTAACATGAAGCGATGTCCCAGTAATCAAGGTAATCCTCGCCCCACGGTGAGTATTCTCTGTAGAGACAGCTCGATAAATGGTGCTCTGCGTCTCGGCATTCAGCAGGGATACCTCAAGGATTTAGGGCCGTGGCTGACAAAAAGCGAGTCCATCGCGGCTGTCCACAACACAAAAGCCACACCGGTGTTCTAAGTTTTGTCAGTGCAATGGTTGCAAGAAATACGTTTTCTTGGATTTTCCGTGCAACTGTACAACCCCATGGGCAGTGCTGTTTTTTGATGATGGTCGCGTAGCCGGCCATCTAGGTGCCACTGTTGGCTTAAAAACCCCTAGCATTCATATGTGCATCTGTCCACACTTTGGAATGTAACCACCCCCCTCTCTAACCACCCCCTCCCCTCTCCAACCACCCCTCCCCTCTGCAACCACCCCCTCCCCTCTGCAACCACCCCTTCAACTCTTTAACCACCCCCTCCCCTC
>JAAUXT010105809.1_pt1 | contig 20786 bp, 15 predicted proteins | sample 7278171 | NCBI WGS metagenome assembly JAAUXT01 (sample SAMN14350112, study PRJNA611818) | marine sediment metagenome | isolation source: surface marine sediment (1.8m) | place: French Polynesia: Moorea | collected 2018-08 | reverse complement strand
CCCCCCCCCCGCCCCGGACAAGCGAGGAATCGCAGTTTTGTTCTGCGGTATTTTTTGCGTTTTCTCTTTTCTCCATTCTTGTTGTTGAGTCTGAACAACAGCGAGCGTGCGATGGCAGACAGATTACAAGAGCTAGGGAGAAAAAGCATCACACGTTATCTTGCTTAAGACAGCGACAGACTCTGGAGAGTGAGTCAGAATGTGGGTGAGTCTGAAGGTGGGACTTAGCAACAGGGGAGCTGTGATTTATTGATTCCTTTGTGACTGAAATGGATATACCGACCACTGGGCACCCTTTTGCACCCTTTGATGGAAACGTTTGCGTCTGCTTTTGAATGCCTCCCCCTTCAAAGCGTATTTGTGCCATTGCATCTGCTCGTCTGGCATCTGCCCAAAGACGGTGGACCCCACCCACCTGAACCCTTGATCCACGTCAGCTGATCAGACTGGTTCTGGCGGCATGCAAACCTAAATCGGACGACTTCGTCACATGCACAAGACACTTTGTACCACTGAAGAGGCTTCAAAATCTATGGTGGCGATGATTCAGGTTTGATAAGGAACAAACTCCAAAACCGCAATCAATCTGAATGATCACTTATCTGGTGATTTCCTACCTGCGTGCTTCAAAACGACAACTAAACTATCGATGAACAGAACGCCGAATGTACAGAGTCCATGGAACTTTGAAGAAACTTTTCGCATTGGTATCATTCGTCGCGAGTCACTGAGACGAACCGCCGGACGACCGACCTTCCCATCGAGCACAAAATCACAGGTATTTTAATTCAAATTGATTCTCCGTTGGCGCAAGGACAAAACAGGACCTGTGGGGGGATGAGGTTGTAGCGCTTCTGCCTGAAAGAAACTTGTTGTCAGTGTCGCTCGCTGTCGCGTTTGTTTTGAGGTGACGAGAGTTTAGTTTGAAGAGGTTCTCCTACCGCCCCGCCCCCCCGCCGTCGTAAGCGTTTAATGACTGGATCCCTCACGATCGTCCACTCGGAAATCTCTCTGTATTTGCTGATTAATTCATCGTGCAGCCAAATAAATCGTGAAAGAACAGGCGGGAGGGGTAAACATTGTGTAATTGGGATGAAGTTTATCCTTATGACCTCAACTATGGCCCAGTTTTCCGAGACAGTTGACGTCAATCAAGATGAACTGAGAGCCACAGCTTCTCTGTGCATGGAGGCTGGGGATCCGAGACCTTCGGAGTCTGGAAACAAGGGAGGACATCTGCGAGTCATTGAGGCGTTTTGCGAGTCCAAACTTGTGTGGTCGTCAGCAGTGCACCAGGGTTCCAAGCTAAAAAGGCAGAGTCGGTCGAGTTCTTGCGAAAAATCAGCTCCGAGGTCAGAGTTCCATGCCTGCATGTGTCCTGTGAGTTGATGCGACCTGGACCCCACCCACTGAGCACCCAAAATTTACACATTTTTGCCGTGTGGACTTTTCTTGCGTCACTGCGTGATTTTGGTGCCCCCGCCCGAAGCGTATTGGTGCCCTGAGCTCATTCATGGTTCTGCCAGAGAGTGAGAGAACAACGTCTTTGTCGACTCGTATTTTGTGAACCGATTTCCTTCCTTGGCAACAAATGTTTTGAAATTAAATGAGCAATAATGCATGGGTATCCCAATCTGGGTCAACAGAGGTGTGTACATTGCAAGATAACTGTGTTGCTGCCAGTCTGCCAATTTTCTCAATGACAGTGCTTTTCGTATCTCCTCTTTTTGTATTTCTTCACAAACACGCACACAAGTTTAGCTTGGGGAGGAACGCGTGCATGTTTGATCTGGGTAACAGGGGTGTGTGTAGAGGCTCCCATCTGAAGGCTCAAGTGCAAGAATCTGATTGTCCCTCCGGAAAAAAAAACGTAAAACGAAGTGTTTTGGAATGAAGCGACATGATAGGTCCAAATGATAGAGAGGTTTCGATGGAACCCGCCGTGTCATTGGCCACGGGGTAAAGAAACGTCCATCCCATTTCACGTGCCAAAAAACGTCCCAAAAAACGTGGGAACCAACCTTTTCAAACAAAAGATACCACCTGTTATGTGGATTGGGACGGACGTGTTTGCATCGAAACCTCTCCATTTCTTGCAAACATGTGCACACGGCTGCAGTAATTGGAAAATGGACCTGCCTCCCCACTATGAAAGACATTTGATCGACTTTGTCTTTCTCTGAGGCAACTATCAATTAATTTGAGCATCATCATCACTTTTCACTTTCGATGACAATCAAGTCACCCCATCCCTGCATGTCGTTTATTTCTGTGCTGCAGGAGCGAAATCTTTGTCTTTTTCAAAAAGTGTATTTTGGCCCTGACTGTCTCCTGTTCCTGCCCTTATTAGAGGTCTTCGTTTTTTTCAGACGGTGCAATGGCTTCCAACGTTGATGACACCAGGGCGTGTCCCGTGTGTTTCGAGGAGTACACGAGGTCTGGGGACTACGTCCCCCTGATGCTGCCCATCTGCACCCACACCGTGTGCAAGAAGTGCAAGGACGGCATGGTGAACGCAAACCCAGGCGCCATGCTCACCTGTCCCATTGACAACACGACCAAGTACCCGAAAGGTCAGGTGTTTCCTGAGAACAGATACATCATCGCGAACATTCCGGAAGTCTGGAAGGGAGAAGGGACGCAGCAACGAGACCTGAAGTTTGAGAAGTGCCTGAATCACAAAGCCAGAGACCTAAACTTGTATTGCGGCGACTGCGACGGAGCCATGTGTGAGCTGTGCATGAACAAGGAACATGTTGGGCATGATGTTGTGGACATGAGTGACCAGATCGACCTGAAGAAAGCCGAAATAATACAGAAGGAAGAGAAGTACACAACACTGCAGAAGAAGCTCGCAAAAGCGAAGGAAACTCTCGCTGAAGATACAGAAAAGACATTGACGAAGATCACAGAAACCAGAGATGCTCTGAAGAGGGAAATAGACGTGATCTTTGACGGAATGACCAAACGTGTGACGGACCAAAACGACAAAACGAGCCAAGAGCTGGTGAACAGTGAGAAGGATGTGGCGGACTTTTTGAAACAGATCAGAGACATGCCAACAGAGAACTACGGTGACCTGACGAGAAAGGATGACGAGCTTTGTCATCCTCCTGGAAAAGTGTGGTCTTTGTTTCATGGGAAAGCGCACAATGCCAGCGACTTGCCTGCGATTTTCAATGCCAAAGAGACTGTGGAAAAACTGGGACTGAAGCTGGGCGACAGGAAACTGTACCTGGACATCCACATCGACAGAAAGGAGTTCCGTCCAGGCACGTTGGAGTTAACAGGTGAGAGCAGCGTCTTTTGTCTCGGCTCTTGTTGTTGACGACTTTCAGCAACACTGAATTTTTCCGAGACTCGGATGCGTACCCAAGCAAGTAGAGAAGCCACCAAGATCGGCAGACTCCTCGTCCCTTGCACAAGAACTAATGCAGGTTTCAGAATTGAAGTAAAACCATCCATTCAGGACCAGGTGCAATTATTTTCCCCAGCTGGTCATCCCACGCAGTTTTCAGAATCAGACAAATGGAAGCGATCTGTTCAAGACCCCGGTTCTGCTCTTGTCCAAAGCAATCCTGCAAAAGGCCTGTCCTGCTCAGTTGAAAAGGCTGAGAAACAAACATGGCAAAGGAGAACAGCCATTTCACTGAGTTATTCATATATATATTTCATTGGCCGTTTGCAGCTCTTCGGTCCATCCCCACAAACTTCAACTACGTCTTTCCTCTTCGCCTGCGCGGCGACTCCGTCTTCTTGGCCGGGGCGACCACAGACGGGGGAGACGATCACTTCGTGAAGCGGTTCAACCTCACCTCTGGGAAGGAGACACAGGCCGTGAAGATACCAGAGCCTTGGGGATTGGCGACCGTGAAGCTCGGGGCGCAACACTGCATCGCTGGGTCATACGGGTGAGTGACATGTTGTCAAACATCCAGCTGTGTTCGACATGGCAGACAGTTTGTTTATTTTGTCAGAGTGTTGCAGGCTTCTGTGTGACGAGTTTGTTTTCTTGCTCAGGAACGAGAAGCGGATCGACTTCTGGGCGGAGGACCTGAGCCGCGTCGTCCTCACCCACTCCGTGGCTCTGCACAAACCAACACGCATGTGCGCTGCATCACCCACGCTCCTGCTGTACCAGAACTATGTCAGCAAAGAGATCCACTGGCTCGACTGCAGCACCAACCCTCCGAAGCCCGCGCCAGGTAAGAATAGTTTACCCGCCCGTAGGTGTTGGGACATGTGCATCACTCGGGACGGAGACAAGTCGCTGTTGATCACCAGTGGCTACATGATGAGCGGCATCACGTGCTACGACACGGAGACAGGGGCGGAGCGGTGGCGCGTGGAGGGGCAGCTCCCGGGGATGGAGAAGGAGTTCTGTCCCCTCGGAGTCACCGCGGACGGGACGAGGCGCGTGTTCGTCTGCGATATAAACAACATGTGCGTTCACATGTTCGACGTGTCAGACGGGCAGCACCTGGGGTGGTCTGTACTCATGAAGGGAGAGCAGGGGTTAGTTCAGCCAAGAGTGATCCAGTGGAGCGAAGCGAACAAGTCCCTCGTTGTGGGGCATTTCAAAGACAACAAGTACATAATCACCGTCTTCAAGGCTAAAGTTTGAAAAATTGTGATTTGGTCCGTGCGGCTTCAAATGCCACAAGATCAACGAATATTCGAGGGAAGTGACTTTTGTTTCGGTAGAAACTTGCATTTTGTTGATGTTGTTCTTTTCTCGTTGTCAACATGCACCCGAAATTCTGGATCAAATTTGTACCAAGTCAGCTTGCCGTCGTGATTTCTGTTGAAATGAACTGATTTTCACCTCGCATGAATATCGAATTACTTGAAGACAGGTGTTTGCTATGGCGCAACGATTTGTTTTAATTTTCACAATCGTGTAAAAATTTGTGTTGATGAAGTGAAATTTCTCGCACGCTTAAGTTTACGCTCCCCGCACGCATGTACCGAGAGCAGAAGGAGCGCTTGCATCACCCTGCAGATGGCGTTGTGAGACAGAAGGGCGCTGGGGCGCGTATGCGGAATCAGTGCAACATTGATCTTGGGCAATGCAGAGCCAAACCTTTGATACGTGTACCCAACTCTCTTACGATATGGGTTCTTGTTTCTGCAGCACCCAATGGAAGTTGTTATTTTTGCTGAGCAATGCAGGGAATGTTCCCTGTTGCAAAACAACTTCGTTTTCTTCTTTCTTTTTATGTGTACAAATTTTTGGGTCAGGCATTGTGGTTTACAAACTCTGTTTTCGCTTGACCAACTCCATGTTCTCTCCGTTGTGGAGCATTGGAAAGACAACAAGTACATAATCACTGTCTTCAAGGCTAAAGTTTGAAAAATTGTGATTTGGTCCGTGCGGCTTCAAATGCGACAAGATCAACGAATATTCGATCGAAGCTAGTTTTTGTTTCGGTACACATTCATGTTTTGTCGATGTTGTTCTTTTCTCATTGTCAACATGCACCCGATTGTCTGAATCGAACTTGTATGAAGTCAGTTTGTCCAACACGGATTTTGTCAAGAAACGTCTTGAAATTATGAAATTATTTTCACCTCGCGTAAATGTCGAATTGTTTTGAGACAGCATTGCTGTGAAGGAAACTTTATTGTTTTTATTTTTAACGCGTGAAAATTTGTGTTGATGAAGTAGAATAGTGACGCACGTACAACGCTCCCCTCACGCATTGGAATGGTTTCACTTTCACGAACCCAGCCGCGTCAACGTCGCTTGGGATACGCGACGTTCGTGGCACGTTTGCGAGTTGATTCTGTTGAAATACCGAGACGACAGAGGTGCTCTATACAGCGATGTCTTCCGTGTAAATTCACTTGAGGTTTGGCTTTTATGAGTCATTCTTGCACTGTACAGAATTGTAGTTTATGTTTTCTTCAAGAATCTTCGCATACAGTGCTCAAGCAGCATAACACATTTGGTCCCTGTGCGTGTTTTATGTTCTGGGACCAGCGATTTGTACTCGTGCAGGAAGGAAGTCGCTCAGAAAAACTTCACTTGTGATGTTTGATGAATGCGCGCGTCACCCAAACGACTGGTCCTGTAGCGATAATTTTCATGTTCACTTGTTTTTGGGTTGATTACAATGTACAACAATAGTTGCCACTGTTTTAATAACAATCACAGAAAATGTGCTTGTCCATATGTGTATCATGTATAGAACAAACGAACAGTTCTTGTATTCTGGAGCAAACTTCTTGTCACGGTTGAATAGTGAGAACAAAACTCCATTTTGTGCGATGAAAGACGGAATTGAACATGTAGCGCACTTTACTTTCCGTTGCGGTTTAAGTGACGGTGGGGCTGACAAAGAAGAAAACTTTCTGGAGTTTTTTTTTTCTTGGGCAGGAGGAGGAAAAGGGTGAACAACCCCCAACGTGTTTCAATCATTTTCAAAACGAAAATGTAGAAATGTACATAACTGTAGACTCTAATGTGTATCCAAGAGGACTGGAATGTAAACACGTAACCAGTGTTGAATGTACTCTGTGTGTGTGTATGTGTGTGCGTGTGTGTATGTGCGTGGTGTGTGTGTGTGTGTATGTGTGTATATGTGCGTGGTGTGTGTGTGTGTGCGTGTGTGTGTGTGTGTGCGTGCGTGGTGCGTGTGTGTTGTGTTCAGTCGTCCTGAGACCCATGTGTGTCAACTTGGAAAAGAGATGGAGATTGTGGTTTCTGTCATTTTTGTGTACCTTGTTTCGCTCTGACGTGTGTGTGTGTGTGTGAGAGTGTGTGTGTGTGCATGTGTGTGTATGTGTGTGTGTGCCTGTGTGTGTGTGTATGTGTGTGTGTGAGTGTGTGTGTGTGTGTGAGCATGTGTGTATTTGTGTGTGTGCCTCTGTGTGTGTATGTGTGTGTGCGTGTGTGTGTATGTGTGTGTGTATGTGTGTGTGTTGTGTTGAGTCGTCCTGAGACTCATATGTGTCAACTTGGAAAAGAGACGGGCTTTGTGGTTTCTGTCATTTTGGTATACCTTGTTTCTCTCTGACGTGTGTGTGTGTGTATGTGTATGTGTGTGTGAGTGTGTGTGTGTGAGTGTGTGTGTGAGTGTGTGTGTGTGTGTGGTGTGCGTGTATATGTGTGAGTGTGTGTGTGTGCGTGTGTGTGTGTGTGACTCGTGTATTTTCATTCAGTGCTTCATGTTTTGAGTCATTTCTGGCCCCGTGTCATGCCTTGCAATGAGAACAGCGAGCGGGATTCATTGTATTCCAGACGAGTACGAGTTGTACGACTAAAGACCAGTGGAATGTGTTTCGACTTATCTTTGTATGAAACATAATGAATTGCATGCATGCGACTCATGAAGGAAAAAAGAACGCTGTAACTGTATTCAAATGTGGCATGACTCATCCTCATGTGCGGATCAAAAAGCTTCCTGTTTTGAGTCAGTTTTGTGCGTTGACTTTCCAAACACGGCATTCCATGCGTACATGTATCTTGTAGAGAACAACTTGTGTGTTTGTGTCCGAAATGTAGCCAAGGCTGATCCTGGATTTCGTTCGAGTTGGTGTACCACGAGCCAAATTATTTTTGAAGTTGAAAATATTTCAGCAAAGGAAGCGACTAAATTTCGAGGACAGACTCTTTTTTCGGGTCCAGAATTTGGATTCCAGTCCCATCAAGATCAGCCCCTGTGCAGAATATCATCATGTTTGGTCTTCTCGATCAATTTGCTTTTCTTGTGTGGAAATTAGAAATAAAAGGTTGTGGGCAAGAAAGTTGTCCGTCGTTTTGATTGTGAGCGGGTTGCAAAAATCGGTCCGATCGCCTGGTGTTAAAATGCGCACCAAACTTGGGTATGCTCTGGTCAGGTGTACGCTACGGGCACACGCGCGTGGACGCTGATGGTACGCATGTGCGTCAAAGTTTGCGTTGTGCGTGACGTCAATTGACGCTGCGTCAACTGAGCGACGCGGTGCTCATTTGACTTGTTTTGGCGACGCACGACCGATCCAGCAAGAACCGGTCCGTGGCGAAATGCGTGGACAAGTGCGTTCCACAGTTGACGCGTCCGTGGATTTGTGTTCAGTTCAGCGCCCTGTGTACGTGTGTGAGCAGAGTCCATTGATGTATATGAGAAGAAACAGACTCGGAGCCTTCTGCGTCAGTTTTTCGGGCAGGGCTTTCACGCTCTGGGCCCAATTGGATCCTGAGTGAAGTGAGACTGGTGTGGGGCTTAAAAATTCCTCAACTCCAACTTGAACATTGTGTGTGTACAAACCACAAGCGTGGTGAACTCGATTCGGCGCTCCAGCCCTGCGGGTGACCCTGTGCGGTGGACCAGGTTCACTCAGCCCGTGCTATTGTGTCACTGAAGCGAGTCTGGCACTCGCACCACAACCCGTACAATAGAGGCTCTGTGTCTCCGTTTCGCTCTGTCTCCCGCGAGTTGTATAGAAAGTGCACAATGAGGAACAAGTTGGGCAAAACTTGCCTTTTGTGTCACACGGTGACAAATACAGCGAGTGGACGTCTTATCACAACATTATCACGCACGCACAGGTAAAGGCGAAGGCTACAGATTGTGAAGCGTGTTTGGCGTGCAGTCAGTTTGCGATGGTGGAGACAGAGGCCCGGAAGCAGGGGATGAGTTTTGTATAATTGACTTTCGTACACACGTCTCGATATGACCCTTGCACGTGTGTGTGTGTGTGTGTGTGTGTGTGTGTGTGTGTGTGTGTGTGTGGTGTGCGTGTGGTGTGTGTGGTGTGCGTGTGGTGTGCATGTGGTGTGTGTGTGTGGTGTGTGTGTGTGTGTGTGTGTATGCGTGCGTGCGTGTGCGTGTGTGTTGTTTGTGTGTGTTGTTTGTGTGTGTGTCTGTGTGCATGTGCCCGTCTGTTCCGACCTCGTTTTCTCTCCTGGCACGCGTCAATCTGTCTTGTCAATCCCTACTGGTCAACCTCTCACCCAAGTTTGGGATCATTTTGATCGCTTTGTTGTCAGAATGTTTGGTCAAAAAAATTATTTCAGTCTAAAAGGAAGGTGAGACTGAACCGTGACTCGTGTCTTGTCCACTGAGGCGTTTATTTACTTCCAGGATCCAAATACCCATTTGTCTTAAATTTCCACTCGAGAGGGAACTGCATTTCAACCGCTGTCGAGAGGAAGTGACTCTGGAACCGTTTCCATAGCATTGCGATCTGCAGCCATGGTGGACACGTCACGGGAACTGCTGTTGACAGGTACGGTGTGCTGTGCACAGTGAATCTGGTCAAACTTGGATCCAGAGGGCCTGAAACTTGGTCAACGAACCCTGAAGAAATTGTCACTTCCATACTTTTGAGGACGGGTTTTTTGTTTGACTTTTTGCCTGTCTGCAACTGAAAGTTGCCGTCTCTAAATTTGACCACCCACCTCAAATTTTGAGCCTCCGTGGACTGAGGACCGAGGGCGGACCTCACGTGCCGATCCTGGATACCAGTCTCCGACATTGAGCCCCTCCTCATTCCCAAGTGTACCCCAAGGCTCCAGTTTGAAGACACAAGTTCCACAGTGTTTATTTCGCAAGTGCGTGTCAAGTTTTTACCCTTGAAGGTGTGTCAACGCTCAAAATGTAATCCCCGTTCTTGCATTTTTTTTCGGCGGGGGGGGGGGTCGTCGTCGAACTGACTCGTAGTGGCTTTATCTGACGCGCTATGCTTACGCTTTGGGTCCGAAGTGGTGAATCTCCGTCGTGTAGTTCTTAACTTTTGCTCACCACGTTTATTCTGTCCAGGTGTCATGTTTTGTCACCTGACCAGCACCACGGGAATGATTTACAACAAAAACAGCACTGGACTCCAGGACATCCCCGGGGACATCCCTGTAACTGCCACCAAGGTTCTTCTTCAACAGAATAATATCACAAGAATCAAGGCCCACTCATTCCACCAGCTCAAAGTCTGCATCTTTGTCAACCTGATGTGGAACCAGATAGTTGAAGTGGAGGTTGGAGCTTTTCAGGGGATGGAGAAGCTGGAGGAGTTGTGGTTGGGAGAGAACAATCTGAGGGAGCTCAGGCCTGGGGTGTTCCAGGGTCTATATTCCCTCAAACTTCTGGATATTGATGAAAATCAACTGGTGACTTTGGACCCAGGTAACTCTGTTTTCCCATTCTCTTTTGTTTTCTTTTTTTCCTTTAAATTTTGATCTGAAAATTCTTTGAGGATGCTGACAGTCTTTGATGTTTGGAGGAACCACACTTTGAGGGGCTTGTGTTTCAGTTTCTGATATTCAGCAGCAAAGAAAAGGGTTTCATTTTGGGGTGTGACTCTCAACTTCTTGATTTTTGTGTCACCTTGCTTTAGGAGTTTTGAGATGTTTGCCAAGGCCACTTGAACTGTCTATGGGTGACCCCAGGCACCAGCTACCAGACAACCCCTGGAACTGTGAGAGTCAGTGCTGGATACAGTTAGAGGTGAAGGCTGGGGGGCTCAAGTGGGCCACTGCTGATGGGTTTTCATACAAACCTGAGTGCGCAGACGGGACACTATGGGAGGACCTCACGTGCGCAGGTAAACACGTCGAACAACACTTTGTTCCTATCCTGTTGGGTCCCTTGCCTGCCAGAAAAGTTGAAACAAAAAATCCAAAACAATTGGCAATTTCAATCCAGAGCTAAACATTGATGAGAGATGCACGCAGTTTCTGAACAATCTCGCATGACCCAAACCCTGATTCAAAAGGCCTTTCCTAGTGTGGCGCCAAGTGTGTATCATCTGGTTTTACCCATAATGAACCTCATCCAGCTTTTACCTTCCACAACCTGCCACGCATTAAGTGAGACCTTGTGTGCTGCTAAGGCTCTTGACCAAAGGAGATGTTTCATATTTCAGAGACGTGTGGGGACCCTCCCCCCATCTCCAACGCGGAGCTGTCGGGAGTCCTGGAGGAGGGTCCGTACCCCGCTGGAGCCGAGGTGCGGTACACGTGTATCCGCTGCTACCGAGGGGGCGGGACGAGGCACTGCTGGGGACCGGCGTGGTGAGCAGTCCGGAGAGGGTCTGGGGTGAGGCGTGGGGGGAGGGTCGATCTCACGTTTGGCCTGGATTGGGGGGGGGGGTCAAGCGGTTTTCACATTGGTGACGACGGCAACTTTTTTTGACGTCAACGTCAACTTTTCTCGATGATGTCAAAGAATGGCCTGGACTATTTTTTGATGCTCAGCAATTGGGTGTCAGGTTAAATTTTGATGTTGACGTCAAAAGTGCCGTTCAGACAGATGAAGTTGAAGTCGACGTCACCCAATGTGAAAACCGCTTCACCCCAGTTGAAAAATATAAGCAACGAAAATTTCAAAATGTTCAACAAGTTGCGAACAGCCCTGAGAGGGTCTGCGGTATGTCGTGAAGGGGGTTTTCACGTTCATGACGGCGTCAGCATTTTATGACGTCGACGGCAACGTTTTTCACGACGTCAAAAAATGGTCTGGACCTTCTATTTTTGTGCCCACCAATTGGGTGTCATGTTAAATTTTGATGTTGACGTCAAAATTCTGCTGTGACGTCAAAGTTTTGACGTTGATGGCACTAATAGCTAATAGGCAGATGAAGCACGACGTTTGAAAGCGCGGAACGTCGCGTCGCCGACGCGACGCTTGAACGTCGAAATAGCAATTTTGACGCGACGTTGATGCGACGGGGCTCCGACGGGTGATTTTAAACGTCGTGCTTAATCTGCCTATTGTGAAAACCGCTTGAGGGGTCGAATCTCACGTTTGGCCTTGGAGGGGGTGGGGGTCACCCCAGTTGAAAAATGTGATCAGCGGAAATTTCAAAATGTTCAACAATTTGCGCCTCACAGCACGAATTTTTGTGTTCACGTGGGGAGGAAGGGGCATCCAAGTCTTCCAAACGCAATACGAGCCCAACCCCCAGGGTTTCCGCCCATTTGTTGAGCGTTGCATCACGTTCCCCAACTCTGAATCAGAAGGACTGTTGGTTGGTGGACGATACACACACACGCACACACACGCACACACGCACACACGCACACGCATACACGCACACACGCACACACATACACACACGTACACACGCACACCCATACGGATACACACGCACACACATACACACACGTACACACACACACACGCGCGCACACACACACACACACACACACTGAGATGCAAAGATCCAGCGCTTCATTTCGCAGCCTCCACTACCACGGCACGAATGACCCTGTCATTGTTGTTCTCGCAGGTCAGAGGTGGAGCCCTGCACCCCTGGCGCCTGTGAGGATCCAGGGCAGGAGCCACAGAACTCCAGGGTCTCCCCTCCGATGGTGCCGCCCGAAGCCATCACGCCTTCTCCACTACCGTGCAAACCAGGTAGAGACAGTGCAAACCAAAGATTCTGGCCTGGAGGTGGGGACTTGGGGTTCACCCAACGGGTCTGTCTCAAATTTGGCACAAAAATTGAGAGTGAGGGCGCTAGGTCAGTGGGATCAGCACAACGGGTAAAAGAGAGCCCCTGGACCACAATCTTTCAATCTTTAGAACTGCCATGCGGTGACGTCCAAAACATCAACACCCAACACCCCTCTTCACACGACACGTGATAGAACCTGGGACCTTTGCGTCATTTTCAACGTTGCTTTATCTCGCTGTTTCCACTTCATTCACTCGCAGCTCCAACAAAAGGAACCAGCAGGGCCACGCTGATCGGTTGTGCGGTTGGCGCGGCTGCACTCCTCGCTCTGGTTGCGCTCGCCATCGCGGTTCACCGCACACAGCTGGTGAAGACCCTGCGTCGCAAGGTCCTCAGGTCAGTCTGCTGCAGGAGGAGCAGATCCACTGGGGAAACAAGAAGCAGTGCTCAAGGCAACTGCAGTGCGAAGTCCCTTGCCGGTAATGTCGTCGATTCTTCCTTGTTCGTCAATTCTTCCTTATCCTCCTTATCTTCCACCAGTCAAACTGTCTGCAGGGGGGGGGGTCTGGCCACAGGGGGGGTCTGGCCATGGGGGGGTTCGGGCAGGGGGGTTGGGGAGGGGGCATGGGACATTTCATCCACCTTGCCATATACTGCACTACCACATGGTGCTTCGCCCTAAAGGGACTTCGCACAATCAGGTGTCATTGCTGTGCTATATGCGTCTCAGACACAATCAAGGGACAGACTCGCAGGTGAAAAGAGCGTTCACGCAGGGGTGACAGCGGACGAGATGTGAGGGAAGAGCAGAGCAGCAACTTTTTGGCAAGCAAACGGACAAGCAGGAACAAGTGTTGTTTGACGTGTTTATACCAAAGGTGGGAGGAGGAGCGTTGTTGGTACAGGGATGGGTCCGAGGCTGCATGGTGGGGACAACACGAGTGAACAACAGGAACAGATCCAGGGTTCCAGTCGGGAAAACAATCCAAGATCCTGCATTCCCATATCAAGAGACGCATTCGTGAACTTCGCGTCCCGCATCCAAAACTACGCCCCGTTTCACACACGTGTCTTGTGTGGATTATGTTACAGGCAGCACCCCGGTGGGGTCAGTGGGGTCCGACCGCTCCCTGAGCCTCCCACACCGGACGAAGAGAATCTCCACCCAGAGTGAGTCTCAACTCGGTTGCGCTGAGGGCGACCCAGGCCCTCATGGGGGTTCAAAACTCAATTGAGAAAATGGAAGTGTGAGCATTGCTCTTGTGATGTGTTGCTGTGATTCGGACGGGGGATCCCGAAGTTGAAACAAAGTTGAAAAGAATGTTTGGTCAGGAAAATTGATTGCGCAGTGTCCGAACCCTGAATGGTCAGTGTTTGGGGGACTTGGGGGGGGGGGGGGGGCTAGTGATCTGTTTGAGAGAGTTGAGTATCATTCTTGCATCCATCTGCACTTGTGTGTACACGAACTTGCCAATTTTCTCATTTCTCTGTCGCTCCAGGTTGGAGGCGATCTACACTGACCCGGACGCACCAGAAGGACCCACTAACGACGACGCCGCCACGGCAGGGGGCGCTGAGGTCGGGGAGCGCGCATGCGTACTGGGAACAGTGCGCACAACCCTCTACCGATAGGACAATTTGCAATGTATCTGAGGGCGTGGACAGGAGTGCAGGACCCTGGGGCTCAAATTATTGTGTCGCAAAGGTGTGAAAATGCGTGAAATGAGTGATTCTGGAATCTTTCAACAAGCGAGGAAAAATAAATTCCTTCATTTTAAAAACAAACAAACAAACCCTCTGGTGTTGCTTTCTATTCCCTGTCCGCACCCGGCTCGCTAAATTTGTTTGCAGTCAGACGAAACTGACTCAGATCCCCAAACTCTGGGATCCAGGAAATTCAGAACAACTCAAGAGACGTGACCTTGCGTCTTGCGTCCGTCAGTCATTGCTGGCACGCACTCGGCCTGCACACGTTGCCTCGTAGGGCAAGCAGTGCCCAGCACTTCAGGTCGTACCGAGTCTTCCTCAAGAAGGAATCAAGGCGGAGTGTAACAAGTTGAAAATTGGTCCAATTCCGTATTCGATTCGTTTCTCCCCTTGACAGTTGTTGCAACCATTACCTCCATTTTCCTTTCTTTTGATTGGCTGATACAGGTCAAGTAACTGTCCTCCACGCCACCTGGCAGCCGTCACCTAACACTCATCAGTCTCGTCTTGTCTTTCATTGAGTGCAGATGTGTTTTCTTAGTGTTGTCAAATAAACGTGTTCAAAGGGTCGATCAAGTCTTCTGATCTTGTGATTTGGGATTGGAATTCACGGTGTGACAGGAGATCATTTGCCACGGGGAGAGACGGTGGATTTTGTAAGAGATCACACGACTTGGGCGACTGGATCCTGGGACAAGAAATCGAGTTGATCCGACAAATGCCGTGTTCTGAGAGTCAACAATTTTGTGCGCGTTTGATATTGTTCTGTTCATGCTGGAAAGAGTGACATGCAACAAACTGAATCTCTTCTGCCGAATAAAGTATCTTTTGTAATGCACACAACTGGTCATGCTGTTTCTCAGATGAGACAGTAAAGAACACAGAAACATTTCTGTTCCGACCGTTTGTGGAAACACAAAGCATTTGTTTGTTTGCAAACCTGTGTGTGAAATGTTGAAAGCTTACTTTAGCAAATGTCTTTTGATTTGTGTCTGCAAACATGGAAGATTCATAACTTGGATGAGAGTTAGCACAAGATTGTGCAAGATTTCTGGTTGTGTAACAGTCTGCACTGGGTCAGAGAACACAGACTTGAAAAATTGTTTCTGGACAAATCATCTGACAAGTGACATGCAATCTCATTTGAATGTTGCAGAACATAATGTGACAATTGGCTCTGGCAAAAAGAAAAGGGCAACAAAGTTGACAAAGTTGCCCATCTACATTCTGAAGATATTAAATTTTATTCCATGGATAACAGATTCAAAATTGCTGTTGTTAACCACTGTATTCTTCCATGTGCTGGGTGTTGCTGCCTTTACAACATTAGCATATGGCACGTGGACAAATTTAACAACATTAAATGGCATACAGATTCCCAAAATGCTTCTGTATAGTGTGCAAAGTTCGCCATATTATCAAGCAGTACATGTTTTTGTGTTTGTGTACATGCATTGGAAGTGTCAAAAATACAAGAAAAGTATTTTTAGGTTTGATGAAATGGACATCACCAGGATGGGTTGTTGGTCTTCCAGACAAATTGTGATGTTGATGCTGCTTTTTGTCCTTTGTCTTTTTACAGTTGTAAGGGGAACATTTCTTCTGTTTTCTGCTTTGTTGCACAAGGACAACCTTGACGTGGCATTGGTTTTCTTGGAAAATGATCAACTGAAACAAGCTCTCAAATACTTTCTTCTGGGTTACTACAGCTACATCTTGATTGGTTTCTACATGTTTCCTCCGCTTTTGGGAAACTTTTGTTACAACCTTTCAAACATGGTTCACAAAAGCACACAGCAGCTTTTGCATAGCACAGACTTGAAGAAATTTGTTATGGATTTGTATGAGATAGACAAATTGGTCTCTGAAACAAATGACTATTTTTGCATGAACATGGCAACATATGTTGTAGCATCAGTTCACAACGTCATTGTGTTCATTTACTTCATCTTTGTTTTTCAAGACTGTGGATTTTCAAAGCTTGTCTATTCTCAGATAGCATGTGATTGCTTGTGTGTTGCAATCACATTGCACTTGGCTTCAGCAGTTCACACAATGGTAAAATGGAAATTCAGAAAATTTTGAGGCTGTTTCAGTTTCAGTGTAATAATATAATGAGACAAAAAACGTTTTTTCCACATTTCAGGGACAGAACTTCCTGACACAACTGAAAACAATCCATCTCAGCAAAGAAATAAGTCCCGAGATGGCCACTCAGGTACATGTGCTGCCCCGCAGACAGACTTTTGATGAGAAGCCCAAAAACAGATCCGTTCGTCAAATTTCAACTGCTCTCTCGCTTGTGTTTTGCAGATGTGTCTTCTCAACCAAAGTTTGTCAGAAGCTCCAATTGGTCTATCTGTTGCTGACTTATTCATTGTTCAGAAGTCCACTCTTCTCACTGTGAGCAGCATCGACGGACATTTTGAAACAGACCACCACCTATCGTCAAAGTCAAATTGATAATTCTTGTTTGTCTGTTTCAGCTGGTTGGCTCTGTGTTGGCTTACATCACGATTATCACTGACTTTGGCTCCAAGGACAATGAATTCTGCAGGCTGACTCACTTGTTCAAGCAGGCTCAAGGAAAACAAGATGCCTGAGTCATGGAAACATTTCAAGACACACTTGTAATTGTCACCTTTTCTTGGAAAATTTTGCTTTGATCAAATGACCTTGCAGAATCCAGTCTGATTGAGAGAATGCATCTTGGACTGTGCTGCATACATTCAGTTTATTTCCAGAGAGCACGCAAACTGTGTTAAGAATGTCATGTGTTTGTCCGTTTTGAAATCTGCCTGTGACAAATGGATTTGCAATTGTTGAAAAAGCAGAACTGTCCTTTGAGTGAATTTGGCCGACGCAAAGATGACATATCCGTTTGCCAAGTCAGATGTCGCACGGGTTGGTGTCGGGGCAGGCAACGCAGCAAGGACACCAGCAGAAAACAATATAGACACAACCTGTGAACAGACCTAAAGCTCACATCACGTTTTCTATTGAGTTTCACAAAAGCGAATGTGCATTTGAAGAGTTTTAGGGCGACTTCATATAGAAATTCCCATTTTGTGCGTTTTGCGGCAAAAGTTGGGCGGCGTCAAAATTTAACATGACGCCCAATGTGCCGCAGGTAGCTTGCTGCAGATTATCCCTGGGAATTGATCCTTGACACAAGAAATGTGCGGACACAGAAGTCAGTGGTGACTTTCTTCCGCAGCCGCTACCGCTGCTGCAGCCACAGCTCTATATGAAGTCACCTTTAGGCTGATTCCATATAGATTTTCTGCAGCAACAAATTTGCTTGGCCTTTCTTCTGTGCGGCAAAATTTAACATGATGCCCAATGTGATGCAGGTAGCTTCCACAGATTATCACTGGCAACCAATTCTTGATGCAAGAAATGAGTGGACACAGGAGTCAGTGATGCTGGAAAACGCAGATGCAGATGCAGATGCAGACACAAAACACAACTCTATAGCAGTTTTCACATTGGGTGACATTGACTTCAACTTCATCTGTCTGAACAGCACTTTTGATGTCAACATCAAAATTTAACCTGACACCCAATTGCTGAGCATCAAAAAATGCTCCAGACCATTCTTTGACGTCATCAAGAAAAGTTGACATCAACATCAAAAAAGTTGACGCTGTCACCTATGTGAAAACCGCTTATATGAAGCCACCTTTATGCTGAATTCATACAGAGCTGCGGCATTACGTCACACATTTTGCGACACCATTGACACCTGTTTCCGCATCAAGAATCGGTTTCCATCGATTATCTGAAGCAAGCTACCTGCGTCATGTTAAAGTTTTGATGCCACCCATGAGTTTTGCCGCAAAATGCAAGACACAAAGAAAATTGAAGTTCTATATGAAGTCGCGCTTGAACAAGCAAAGTAAGGCGATTTTGGTCCACAGTGAGCCCTGATACCACGTTCGACAGATTCTGACAAAACGATAAAGCTACACTCATTGTTGGTGCCCCCTGTCTGCAAAAAACAGAAGTTGCTGGGATTTACTTTCCAATTTGGCAGGCGACAGGAATGGTAAATTTGTTCTGGGTGCAGCTGCACTTTCTGAAAGCTAAAAGCTTTGTTGCTATTTCTGAAATGTTTGGTGGGAGGGAATTGCATTTGCTGTGCACACATGCAGTGATCTTGTATTTGTTCTGTGCTCTTTGGAAAGCCTGAAGCACATCACTTGCCTACTGTGTTTTCTGGATGAGTTTATTGGTCAGGGACAATAAAACAGAACATGAAACCAACTTCGATACACGTGCAGCAGAAAAGTGAGACAATCTCTACCAACAGGAGCACAAAACTGGGCAGCCTAGCAAAGTTACCCATTTACATTTTGAAAATTCTCAATTGGATACCACTCATAGCAGGTTCAAAGCCACTGCTGGTCATCACTGTTTTGTTCCATGCTTTAGGTGGGGCACTAATGCTCACATTCCTGTATGGCTTACTGACTGTTTCCACTCCTCTTGATCTTCCTGTGCCTAAAATGCTCACCTATGGTTCTCTTAGTCCATTTCTTCTGGTTGCATTACATGGATACTTATTTCTGTACATGCAGTGGAAGAAGAACTCACACTTTTCACTTTATCTCAGGTCATTTGAGACCATACAGTACACAAGCAAATGGTCAACAAAGCAAACTTGTGTTCTTGTGTTTCTGGTCATGCACGGGATGTTTGCAACAGCAAATGCATCTTTGTTTTCGATTGACATTTTCTTGTCCAAATCCAGCGTGAATGTCATTTTGAGTTTCACAAAGGATGATGTCGTCAGGGATATTCTGAAGTATATTCAATCAACTTACGCTGTTTATTTGTTCATTTGTTTCTACATGTTTACTCCGTTGTTGGCATATGTTTGTTTCCACATTGTGAATGCTTTTCGAGACATAACACTTCAATATCAAAATGAAACCAACAAAGTTTGTGATGCCCTGTTGTCCCTGAACAAATTGGTGACAACCACAAATGACCATTTTGCACTTGGAATTGGCTTGTATATTGTATCTTTGGTCCACAATGTTGTTGTGTGGATTTATATGCAAGTTGTGTTTTATGACTGTGATTTGTCTGGAAAGATGCTTCCTCAGATTGTCAGTGATTGCTTGATGATTGGATCCACTCTGACTCTGGCTGCCTGCATTCATACTGAGGTAAAGCATGCTCCCTTCTTTGTTGAGGTTTTCCTGCAGAGCTTCCCCTGAAATTCCCAACAGACATAATGACCAATGATTGTGTCTGTGCCTTTCCAGGGTCAAAATGCAATGCAGTATCTGAGAAATAATTGTGTGGCAAAACAACCAAATCAAGAGACAATGATGAAGGTGAGGCACCATGAGAGGGAGAGAGAGAGAGAGGGAAGAGAGAGAGAGAGGAGAGAGAGAGAGAGAGAGAGAGAGAGAGAGAGAGGGAGAGAGGGAGAGTATAAGAGAGAGAGAGAGAGAGAGAGGGAGAGAGAGAGAGAGAGAGAGAGAGAGAGAGAGAGAGAGAGAGAGACAGAGAGAGAGACAGAGAGACAGCGAGACAGAGAGACAGCGAGACAGAGAGAGAGAGAGATCACATTCATTGCCACAAAAACACCTCAACGAGAAAATAACACCCTTTTCTTTTGCAGGTTTGTGTTCTTTCGCAAAATTTTGCTGAGGCACCAGTTGGAATTTCTATTGCTGACATGTTTGTAATTCAGAAATCTACATTATTGACGGTGAGTACAATCAATTTCACCACAACCAAGAAGAAACTGGTAAATCTGTACTGTGTCAATGTTCACACTGATATTTTCAGCTGGCAGGGACTGTCGTTGCCTACATCACCATCGTCACTGACTTTGGGTCCAATGACAGTGACTTCTGCAAACAATTTATTCACATGATGCGGGCACCAGTCAATAACACGATCCCGCAATACGAAGGTTGAGCAGCGGCCTAGTTTCTGTAGAAAAGGCAAAACACGCGGCAGAAACGTCCGGTGGAAGGTCTTTCTGGTGTTGTGTGTCACTGATGACCAACAGCAGAAACCAAGCTCAGGCACTGTTGTGTGTGTGCGTTGGGAGAAGACAGCAGAAATCATCAAATCTCTCACCTGCGCTGTCGTTCATCTGACGTGAACAACGGACGTACTGTGAGTAAAATATTGGGGATGGTGGTGACCAAGAAAACTCTCATTTGTTTGTTTTGAGACCCAGAGCTCGGGTCCCTGAGTTTGTGAACTCGTGATAACTGACAAGGGGGACCTTCCCGGAACTATCTTTGGTTCTGGTGCCATCTGTTTTCTGGTGGAATTGGGCGTTCGGTTTGGGACGTCAGTCAAACTTGCGGCGCGGGGATTGTATGGGGGGGTTGTCTCCAAGTGCCACACGCAGCAAGGCGCAAGACAGACCCAATGGGGCTGAGCAGCGGATGGAGGATGGGCTTGGGGGGAAGTGGCTTGGGTGGGAGACAGTGTGGGCGGGAGATGGGTTTGGGCGGGAGATGGGTTTGGGCGGGAGATGAGCCAAAGCGGGACGGGACATCAGGTCCACCTTGCCTGCACCGCCACGACATGTTCTGCCCAAAGGCACAACGCGAGGTTTTTTAGGTGATTTGAACCTTGAACCATACATTATGTATAATGTATGGTGATGGTGAAAATCACCTATAGGCATCAAAAGGCTAAATCTGTGAACGCGAGTTTGAAAGTGT
>JAAUXT010106717.1_pt1 | contig 20792 bp, 17 predicted proteins | sample 7278171 | NCBI WGS metagenome assembly JAAUXT01 (sample SAMN14350112, study PRJNA611818) | marine sediment metagenome | isolation source: surface marine sediment (1.8m) | place: French Polynesia: Moorea | collected 2018-08 | reverse complement strand
TCTGGCCTCACCAGTTGGTGTGGTGAATCTGGCCTCACCAATTGGTGTGGTGAATCTGGCCTCACCAATTGGTGTGGTGAATCTGGCCTCACCAATTGGTGTGGTGGATCTGGCAATCATAGATGCGAAAGCAGGAAATTCGTGGACGAACCAGGTATATGGTGCAAACTGAAAAGTATCTCACTCCAGTCTGAGGAACGCATTTGAAGTTGATCTACCTACAGGAACTAAAAAGGGTGTTCACTTTAAATTATTCTTGCCATCTGCACTTTCCAAAGTATCCTTCCTTGAAACTGAGAACTTGTACACGGGCACCACAACCCTTGCTCTTTCAGACCATGAACTGGTTGTTGGATGATCGAATTTTGCGTAAAGCTCAACATGAAAACAAAAATTGTTTTCTGCTCACCATCATCACCCATGGATCTGAGAGACACAGAGGGGAGCTCCATTTGAAAGCAAAAGACCAGAGAGAGGGCTGGTTCCTGGAGGATGTGATCTCAAGGCTGTCCAGGGTGGAGTCCCTCAAGGGGAAGCCCAAGATCATCATAGTGCAGGCCTGCAGGAGAGGTGATTTTTCAACCTTCACAGAATCAAGTGTTGTGGCTGCAAAAAAGGTGTCTTTTGTATTTATGTATTTACTATTTTTGGGTTGAAGGGACACCTTTCCTGGGTGAAGAAGAAGCAGAGGAAAAGGAAGAAATATTCAGTGTTTCTGCCCCAAAGACTGACATGTTCATAGGCTTTGCTACAGTTCCTGGTCATGTGTAAGTCCTCAGTTGTCAAATCCAACATGGGTTTGGCAGCAGAGGCTTCTTTTCAAGATATGTGGAAATGAATTTGCCAAAAATGTATTTCTCCAATTCTCACTTGATCTTAACTGACATGTATGAGTTTCTTGATTGAGCACAACAGCCCACATACTTTGCTTTTGCTTTCTTAGATTCTCACTATGCATTTAGCTCAGGGTATAGTGCTGCATTTGGTTCTCCAGAGCTCATGCTGGCAGGGAGGGAGAAGGCTCAGTCTTCCTCCAGTCCCTGTCGACACAACTGAGAGAGCATCGCGCAGATACTGATCTTCTGTCCATCTACACCAGGGTCATCAATGATGTCTCCAATCATGTGGAGGTACCCATTGCCCTTGCTGACTGCTCACAAACAGTGTGACTGTTGTTTTTCTCAACAGGATACATCACAAATATTTCACAATCGGTTTGATGTTATTTTGAAACATAAAGCTCTGCCCTTCATTCTCACAGGCATCTGGGTATGTTCAGTCACCTGAGGCTCGCACCACCTTGAGACGGAAACTCTTCTTCCACAGCGAAGATCAGACAACTGCTGTGAGTTTCCATTTTCATCACAAACACGCACTTTTCATCTCCTGATGATTTTTCACCAATTCCGAAGAGAACTTGTCCTCAAAAATGTAAAAAAAAAATCCTGAGTGAATTTGACCAGTGAATTGGCAAAAACAGACACGTGTTACCAGCTTACTTCAGCCTTCACGACCTTGGACTTGAACAGTTCCAAAGACATCCTGCTCAGGGGCTGCCCGTTTGGCACCTTGTATGACGGTAAAATTCTCTCAGAATGGACGTTTGTTTTTCTAACTCCAGACACCGAGACGAATCCACCTGCATCATCGGGAAACCATGAACACGGGACTCGTGTTCTGGGGCAGAACCAAGCTCACACTGCTGCCATCTTCAGGGACTGTGGTGCTGTGGGGCAAAACTGCTGAGTCAGCTTTACCTGCACTGCATTTCTACAAGAAGTCCTCTTCAGGCTGGGCTGCATCACAAGAAACAAAAACTCTTTGTGAACATGAAAAAGGTACATTTGTTGTTGGGCTGCTGAAGAATGGAAAAGACATGCTGGCTGTGATTTGCCTGGACTGTCAGGTGATTAGGTTGCTTGATGTTGAGAGTGGGGAGGTTTGTGTGGGTTTCTATGATGTCCAGTATTCTCCTGGTGTTGTGTGTCTGGGTGAGGCATATGAGATGTTTGTTTTGCATGGTGCAACTGCCCTTCAGTTGGACTGTTCCAAGGCAGAATTCAGTGTGCTCAATTTCATCCAGTTGGGAATGAGGAGTTATTACTCTGTCTGTTACATTCCCCTTTACAGAATCATTGTGGTCAGTAACAATGCTCCTGAAAATAACATCAGAGCTGTGTCCTGTGATAGCGGGAGTGAGCAAGCAGTGTGGGAGGTCAAACAACATGTGGAAGGGGTGCCTTGTAACCCCCATGGTATGACCTACTCTGCAGCTCTTGATGCCTTGTTTGTGGCTGATGGGAAGCACACTCAGATCCTGGTGCTCAACCCTGTAGATGGGTCTCTCAGGCAGGTTCTACCTCTTGACAAGAAGATGAAGTTGGTGATGGAACTCTCTCTGCACAATGACCAGCTGTTGGTGCATCACTGTGCTGGAGGCAAGGTGAAGATCTCAGTCTTTGCAATTGAGTAAATCTGAGTTGAACATGATCAAGGCCTGCTTGCCTGATTTGGTTTTGATGCTGAGCTCTTTTTGATCATTTTGGACAATGGGCTTGTTTATGTGACATGGTGCCAGACCTGGGAAAATGTCAGATGATGATGTCCTGATATCTTTTGATCTGGTTTTATTTTTGTGTTGTTCACTTCATGGCAAAACCACTGGCTTGAGCTCGACTCTGCATATGACTGACTTCATTCCAGTTTTGACACAGCGGAAATTCACATGAGCCTGCCATCAAGCTGGAGTTGAATTGTGATTGCTCTCACATGTGTGTACATGCCAGGTACTTCATGACAAAAGTGACTTGCAGAAAGCCTGTCTTGTGGAGAACATACGGTGATATGTCGATCTATACTCAGTGAGTTGGTTTGTGAACAAGTGGCCACGGTAAATTTGGCGTCAAATTGACCAATCAACTGAGAGGAGAGGACAGGATTTCGCCGCAAAAGACTCGTACAAGCCACCTGTGTGCACGTGAGCTTGAACACATAGTTACTGCCGTGGTGCAAAAAAGACACAGAAAACGCCCTGCATGGTGTGCAACAACACAAAGTGCATCTGGTCAGAAAACCAAAGGACTTGGAATCATGCTGACGCCTCAAAGGTGGCCTCCTCCAGGGTCATTCTCTGAGGGGCACACAAACTTCAAGTTCTGTTTCTCAACGCTGTTCTTCCCAAACAAAAGAACAACACACAGGTGAAAATCAACAAAGACTTTTATTTTTCAATTTGGAATCTTGCGCTGAAAATTATGACATGTGTGCACGTACAAGAGGGTGACAAGACGCAAGCACGACCAAAAAAGAAAGCACGGAGAAATCAAACTTTGGATACAGCATGTCGCCTTCCTGTGAATGGACATTGTGTTCATTTGTTCGGTATCTTGCAGTCACAATTATTATACGTATATATATATATAGCTATAGCAGAGTGACAAAAATCGAAGAAAAACTCAAACACACGCAAAGCATTGCAAGAATAGAAAAATCAATCTGACGTAGAAGTACTGTGCGACACTTCCCTGTGAATGAACATTGTTTTCCACATTGGTTGTTCGACAATCACGGTGACAACAAAACAAGGATCATGACAACAAATGCTTTTATATGTAGTTCACAATTTGCCGATCACTATTTTCACAAGATCATATCTGACGCAGTATATTGAATGCAGTGTCTGTCCCTGCCCCGAAACCTTCAACCATCTTGGGTACACCTGAAACGCTTTTGGGGAAGCACAACGACAGACAATTCCAATCAATTCGCATGAAAACTTTGCGAACCACATAAAAATAGATGAAAGTGTCCGATATAGATGGTCTCAGCATCACAGAATTTCAACAGAAAATACGCGGCAGGAGACAGACATCCTGCCAGTCACAGTTTCCCACCAGTTACTCAACCGAGAAATAGGAGACTTTCTGAGTGTCGTTAGCGAACCCTTGGTGCAGGATCATCTGGCCATTGTGAAAACACGGGGAATAATACGCCCCCAGCTTCTTCCCTTCGGGCTGTGGAACCACCTGCCTGAGGGACCCATCCTCACCATTCAGGATCACAAATCTAAGGTTTGCTCCGTCAGCCACAAACACAACATCGAGCCCGGGGTGGTACGCAAGGCCATGTGGCTTCAACTCTGCCCCTTCAACCTGCCCCTTCACCTCCCACACCTGTTCTTTGCTCTCACACGAAATTGCTCTGACACCTTCACTCACCGCACAAACTACCACCAGGTTGCGTTTGGAAATGTAGGCCAGGGATCCGCAGCCTTTCAACGATGTGTGGATGGTTTTTAAGTGGTGAAACGTTTTCGTGGAGCAGTCGAGTTGAATGACTGGTGTGTCAGAAACGCTATGGACCACAAACATCTGACCTTCTTGACCTTGACACATCACGCGAGGGTAATACCTGTCGCTCTGGAAAGCCACGTGGGTGCGTTCGGGTTCAAAGCTCAACAATCGGATGCAATAACAGCGCTTGCTCCAAACGCAGGAGACTGCAATGACCTCTTCCTTACCTATCTTCATTCCCAGAATACCAACCCTATCCTCGGAGCTCTTGTGAACCTCGCTGAGGTCAGCTTCGTCAGAATGGTCGCATAGCCTGTCGTGGGTGTGTAGTCGTTTCTTCCAGTTGTCGACGCCCCCCGTGTAGCAGTGGAAGGCCGGGATGTCCTCCTCTTCCACAGCCGCGCCCCCCACATGACGACCGTACCTGAGTCCGGCAGGACAGCCATCCGGGTGTACTCCTTGTACTGCAGCCCGGTATCGTGGGTTGCGAGGAGTGTGACGGTCAATGGCTTCAATGCCTGTGTGGTAAGAACACGCCAACGAATGCAATGCGAATTTGAACAAAATAGAGCAGCTTTGCATGTTCCTGTATTTATGCCCTAAATATCAATTTCCCACGTATGAGGTATAACATTTCAGAAAATAAATCAAAACTTACCGCTGCAGAACCTGGTGTCTTTTTGGCTTCGACTTTCCTCGTGGGATGCGCTTTGGGCTTCTCTGTAGACGGGGCCTTGGAGTCTGGGGCAGGATCTGACTCTCCCTTTGGAGGGTCACTCTTCTCAGGGATGGGCGCCACTGTTGGCCTCACTGGGGTTCGGGTGGACATTTTGCCGGGGGCGGTTCTGGGTCTGGGAGGAAGCTTCTTCACAGGTTTGTCTGGGTCAGGGAGGGGTTCTTTCGGAATTTTGCTCGCTCCGGACGTGACAGAGCCAGCCTGAAAGTTATCAACAACAATGTCAGATTTACAAGTGAAATTTTTGGAGTTTCACAAGCAGCTGCTGAAAGGTAACTCAGAACTTGGAACACCCAATCATGTTTTCACACGGTTTGTTTCTTTCGCTGCCAGTGTGGAAATATGATGACTTGAAAGAAAATAAGCTCGAGCGAGCTTGCGCCATTTGCACCTGTTGTCGCCCACAACATTCTTTTACACAGTGATTTGAACAAAATCCTTCCTGCTGCACAATCACACACCAAGCCAAAGTCTTTTGACCAAATATAAACAAAATTGAGCCAAATGTTCATTGAAAAAGTGCTGTCCACCAGAATCTTGTCCATCATGTGCTTTGCACCTGGGTTGAAACGGGTAGATCTACCGTTCCAACAGGGCACTAATCACCAAACACCCTGTGCATGGGTGTAAGAATTATTGGACTCCAAGTTGAACCTTACGAAAAGAACTTGACCCACTCGACAATGGGAGCCAACAAAATTTGAAAGACTTGTCCATACCAACGCAAACTGAGTGCAGTTTTCTCATAGGGATCCAGCACACCAACTATGCGCGGGAGACTCACCGGCTGCTGGGTGAAGAAGAACGGCCCCGTCAGGTTGGTGCGCACCTCCGGGCTCTGCACTGTCCCGCCCTTCTGCAATTCACATTTCCAATGAAACTCATCGCGAAAGCGATGAACATGTTGATAGCGCACTGTGTCCTTTTCTCTGTTCCAGGATCATGTTCTACTCTCGGAAGAATGAACAAATTGTATCCAGGTGATTTGAAGGGGAGGTTTGAAACCAGAGACACAAAAATCAGCATGAGGAATCACATTCTAATTTATGACCTCTGCTCTTGAGGTCAAGTTTCTAAAGTTTCAATACCGGGTTGTGTAGAATTTTTCACAAATCAAAAATTGTGAATACTACCATTCAAACACCCAACCAATATGGCGCATTTCGTGAAAAAAAGTCTTTCACCAAAATTTGTTTCTTCTTTTTGAAATGGAGTGCAATTCCAACAGGACAAGACTGTGGATTATTCTCGACGAAATGGGGAACATTGCAACTGCATCTCTGACCTGCTTGCCACTGGTCACTTCCTTGATGACCCTCTCGTGGATGCGATGGAGGTCCGTGTCGGACTGACCCTCCACCAGGTGTCGTGCCAGGGCCTGTAGGTAGGCGGAGCCCTCCTCGTCACTGCCCGCGTGTGCCCTTCAAGCATTCAGGTTGACTTGGGTGCATTTAAATTGTGTGTAATGGAGATTCTCAAGAGATTCAGCTTCAACACGCACAACCCAACAATTTGCTATTTTCAAATCACCACGACGTCCATGTTGGACATTATACTTTCAAGTTAATGTCCACACAATCTGGGTGAACTTGATGTTCTGGGTTGGTTTAAAATTATCAAGATCAATCAATTAGCGAGATCAATCTTCAACCTGCCCCAACCCCAACCCCAGATGAATCGTAACGCAACCCACTCACTCCAATGTATGTCGGATGTTCTCTTACCGACCCCCCCCCCCCTCGCCGAGAAAGATAATATTGATGTCTGTTTGGTCGACTGATGATCTGGCACTGACGTTTCAACTGACGCAGAGGCTAAATTTTCACGCTGATTTGAATTAAATTTAAGCCCAATAAAAGTTTAAGCTTACGCGTGACCCGGGACGGTGGCGAACCCGACAAACATGTCCGACTTCGGTGGGCAGATGTTGAAGGAAGTGTTTTCCTTCTGTTCACTCTGCTGACTCAGCAACCGCGTCCCTGTGGAAAAGGCAAAAAACATCTCTGGACGTCCTTTACTGTCTCATTTTCTTTATGCATGTCTGGCTTTCTGCTCATTAAGTCTTTGTCCCCTGCACTGACCAGTTCGGCAGGTTTGGACGATGAGGATCTTTGGCTTCTTGTGCAGAGACTTGACGTCGGAGAGCTTGGAGATGACCTCTTCCAGGTACCAGCCCTCCTGTTGGTCTCTGGCGGAGAGGTGGAGGCCTTTTCCCTCCTGCTCTGACCCGTGACAGATGATGGTGAGCAGGAAGCAGTTCTTGTCCTTGTGCTGGTCTTCTTGGAAAATTCGCTTCATGAGTCGCTTCATGTTCTGTGTATGGGAAAATGTGTGAAGGAGATCAGAGGCATGAAAAGACAGGTTCGAGCTGGAAGGGTTAAGGAGCAACGGGAAAATGCTTGGTGCTTGGTTGTTCAATGGAGCAGAGAACCCACCCGTTCTAGTGAATGATCAAGCTTTGGGGCAGTGCCACGACAAAAGGTCATGTCAGGAATGGCACGTGACTGTGACCAGACCACAAAAATAAAAGCTTTTGCAGGTCAGAAGCCACTTCATGTGATTGCAGGAACAGAAGGAAGGTTCCGCAAAAGAAGAGCGTGGACGTAGATGTGGACGTAGACGTGAAAATATCTGGACCAATTCGTCTGCAGCTGAGTCGGGAGTTTAAGCCAGAGTTTGAAGTCACCCGTCGCAGTCACGTCGGGCCAAAGTTGCGTCGGAATTTCGACGTTCACGCGTCTCGTGGGTGACGCGACGTTTGATGTTGGCAGTTTTCAAACGGCATTCTTGATCGACCCCCCCCCCCCCGGGGTTAACAAACAAAGAACACGGCAACTTCTTTGTGTAGTTCTACCTATTTCATCAGACTGTCGGGGGATCAAAGGCTTCTGAAGTACTTCTCATCTTCTCCCAAGTGAGACTCTTCACCTCAAGTTCTGCTCCTCACTCACAAAGACTGACACCTCTTGCCACGAAATGTGCTTCAGCTGAGATTTGATCCGAACTAATTAATTTTGATCCACAGTTTAACAAGTTTCAAGAGGCCACCAGCAGCACCAATGCGATCCTGGCACCACTTAAAGTACGTGCCTACGTGCGCGTACTCACGCGAGTATCGCACTCCTCATGCACGTGCACCGAGAAACCCAGCTTGGCGTAAGCGGCGTCAAGGGCGTCCACGTCGGCGTGCGTGAAGGGCATCTCTTCTGCGACGTTGTTGATGACGTAGGCCACACCCATCCTGGGGTGGGGCAGGGGGTACTGAAATAAAACACGCAGCAAACTGAGCTCAGGTTATATTTGCCTCTTTCAACTTAATTTCGCGGTTGCAGTGCACACTTGGTGCACATTGCCCCCATTGGATGAACCGAGGAATTTGAATATTTGGCACACGCAATTCGAAGTGTCATTCAGCCCCCGTGCTAAGGATAGGGTTTTCACACAGGCAGATTTTTTTGTGCTCTGGCGTCAAAAATGTTGATGCGCGGGCGTCAAATGTAGACTCTGACGTGACGCCTAATGGAGAACACCAAGAAAACGGCCCTGTCCATTTCTGGCGTCGCGTCTTTTGACGCTGCGTCATCTCTGTGAAAACCCCTGAACACGCGCTCAGTTGGGCGTCAGCAACTCACCGGGGACGAGTGTTTGCTGAGAGACATCTCACAATTTGTCAGCAGACAATGTGTCCGACACTCAAGAACAAACCAGCTCATCACGCAAACAATTAACCCAGCTCATCACGCAAACAATTAACCCAAAGGCAGGACCAGTCTGTACCAAAAGGTGACCAATTTCAAAACATTCTGTCTTGCCACACCTTGCACCAAATCCCATGGGGCTGCAAACAATGGAAATTGGCCACTCCAATTTGCAAACACACAGAACTCCTGTTTTATCTGATGTTGCTGGTATATTTTGCAGGTTTGACAGATTCTCACATGCTGGATGTATCAAAGTACATCACCGACTACTCTGATCTTCTGACCCTTGGGGTCAATGTCCTGTCTCTGGCCAACCATCAGATCAACACAGCCTACACAGACTGTGGGCTGGTCAATGATACTGCCTACAAACTTCTGCAAACTTGGTCCAAGCAACAAAGCTCCAAACAAGAAGCTCTCAGGCTCCTGGACCTGAGACTCAAACAGGTCAACTGGCACCAACTGGCTCATGTTCTGGAAAAAGGAGGCACACCAACTCCAACACCTCCATCTCTTGGAATCAGCAGTAAGAACAATGTCTGGTTTTTCAGATTCTGTTTGCCACTGCGATATGACCAAGTCACAAACTTATAGATCTACGTTCAATATTTGTAGGTCTTTGTCATGACAAGTAGATTTTTGCCTTTCTTCTTGGTTTGAACCAAAGATTTTGAACACTCACCATTTTTTTTTCAAAACAGAGTTGAAACAAATCCAGGAATGGACCAGGCAGTCTCTGAGAGAAAAGCCATTCAGCACAGCAAAGGGCAAAATCTGGACTCTCACACCCAATCATATTCCTCTGGAGAAAATTTACACCCAGTTGAGTCTGATTCAGAAAGAAAGAGGCACAAGTGAGACCAGAAGAGTTCCTTTGGCAGATATTTCAGAGCTATTCAGCAGGAACAAACCAAGTGGAATTGCTGACAGAATCCTTGTCACAGGTACCCAGTGTCTTTTCAAAATCAAATGACAAGATTATTTTTGGGGTGGTGTTTTTAGTTGGCTGAAAGACAATTTCTTCCACATGATTGTTTCAGGAGTGGGTGGAGTTGGCAAATCCACTTCACTGAAGCAGCTTGCCTTGCTTTAGGCCAATCAAGAGTCAGAAGAGCTAAAACAGTTTGATTTTGTGTTTCATGTGGCCCTCAAGAATGTACAGAAGGGAGAGGCATTGCCTGACATCATTCTGAAACAACACAAGGGGCTTAGCAGGCAAAATGTCACTTCTGATTACATTGCAAACATCATCAACAATGAAATGCACCAGAGAGTACTCCTTATGCTGGATGGACATGATGAGTACACACCAGGAACAAGCAGTGACATTGACAAAGCAATCAAGAGGTACAGTCTTCCAAACTGCTGCATTCTCCTCACATCCAGAGACACAAAGGAACTGCTGGACTTGCGACCTCACATCGATGTGGAAGCTGAGATAACAGGGTTCAACCCCAAGAAAGTGAAAGAATACATCACCAAGTACCTGGAAAGTCGAGACAAGTGCCATGATCTGCTTCAGAAAGTCAGAAAGAGCAACATACTTTCTGCCTCACAATCCTTGTTCAAACACGGTAATGGGATTTTGCAGGTTCCTATCCTGTTGCACATGATCTGTGTCCTGTATCAGAGAAATGTGTCGCTTCCAAAGACAATGACAGGGGTCATAGCTGCAATAGTGGAAAGATGCCCAGATTGGGATGAGATCAGAAGATCAGGGAGAAAGACTGATGCAGAAATGAGGGCTGCTCTGGACACAGCACTGGTTCTGCTGGGCAAACTCTGCTGGAAGAAGTTGAGAAATGGCCAAAAAGATCTCATCTTCAAACAGGTAAATGTTATTTTCAGTCCTCCTTCTGGAAAACCGTTTTAGAGCAGCGGTCAATTTTGTGTGAGAAGAATTTGGGTTGATGTGAATCAATGTGCACCGCACACATTTTCAGAGAGAAGTCATAGAAAAGGTTGGATTTGATGCCTTGAAGCTGGGTCTGTTGATGGGAACTGAGGATGATCCCAGAGAGGAGGAACAACAGGAAGTTCTGAGCCTTCATCATCTACTCATCATGGAATTCATTGCTGGGAAATACATCAGTACACTCAGTGAGGTTGGTTTTGATTGGTTGCTTTGCTCTTTGGTGGAAATCTGCCCTGCAAACTTATTTGAAATTGTTCATTGCAGCTCTCAAGACAGTGGACAGGAATAACTTCTTTGGTGCCCTTTTCAAATGACATGTCTATATTTCAGCGTAAACTGCTGACGTTGTTTCCAACCTGGTCACATATCTCAATACACAAAGAAGTCGTGAGGTTTGCCTGCGGCCTGTCCAAGCACGTCGCTTCTTTCCTCTCCAAGAATTACTTCCCAGTAGCAAGAGCTAATGTTATCAAAGAATTCTTTGACTTACTCCGAGAAAATGAAATCTTCTCTCAGGACATTTTCCAGGATGTGCCTCAGGTTGAGGAGCTTTTTCTGTTTGGTGTGAACCTGAACAAATCAGAAGTACAGAGTCTGTACAAAGCTGTGGAAGCAGGAAAGCTGCCTGGACTTACGAAACTTTACCTGGAAATTGCTGGATGCAGTGAAGCTGAGCTACAAAGTCTGTCCGCTCTCATCACAAAGGGGAAACTACGGAAGCTGCGGATTCTGGGTCTTTACACAACTGACTTGTCTCACGTGAAGAGCGAAGTGGAGGCTTTAATCGCTGCCTGTGATGCTCACTGTGTGAAAGATATGGAGCTGGGACTGTTTGCAAATGGCTTGAGTGAAGAAACCGTGCAGGAATGGAGAAAAAAGTACCACCATGTGAAAGATTTATTTTGCTGTTTTCTGTTTTTGAGTGTTAATATGTCTGTCTTATCCCTCACTGAACTGTAGCAAAAAGTGACTGATACGGAAATCGGAGAGGTGAAAAATTCACCTTGTCTTGGAAAAGCATCCGAATTGATGTGTGCTGTTCAAACTTGTGTTGTGCCAGTTGTGGGCGTTTTTTTCCGACATCGTGCTGTGGTCCTGAAATTTCAGGACCACAGAAAGATCTCGTGGTGTGGTAATGCTCTGGTCCTGTTACTCCAGGCGGCAAGGCGTGAACTGACAGGAGTTTCACACAGGCTGGGCGGCGTCAAAATTTCTGACACGCGGGCGTCAAATTTAACATGACGTCCATTGGAGAATATCAAAATACAGTCCAGTTCATTCATGGCCTTGCGTCAAAATTTTGATGCTACGTCATCTGTGTGGAAAACCCCTGTATAAATTGCACATTGTACGCCTGAATTGTAAATTCCTATTGTGAATTCAACAACGGTCATTGCACACAGCAAACACTCAGTCGTCCACTTGAACCCAATGGCTGTTAGTACACACCGTTCCTCAGCCCCTTGACTCTGCACTTTATGTCCCTCAATAACTCGATGACTGCTATTTCATGTTGGATGATTATGAATCTGTCAGATCAAAAGGAGACCATTGTTTATGAGTGTTTACTGTCTAATAAAACGCCTTTACAACCTTTACTGGGCAGTGGGGTTCCATGATCTGGGACGCGTATAAACACCTGAACACCCAGAACAGGCATTCGTGTGAACTGGCGTAAAAAGTCATCCAATTCAGGTAAAGAAAACTATCATTTCTTTCAGAGGTGCCAGAAAACTTGCGAGTCTGGGAGAGATTCAATCCGTCGTGCCGCAAGCAGATCTGACTTTTGAAAAAGAAGGTCTCAGGCAGAGAAAGACCTTTTCTGGGGGACAATAGGCAGCCAAAAGCGCACAAAATGGGCCTGTTTGATTCGAGGTGCATGTCAGGGGTACCTCTTCAGCATGCAGTGTGCTGTTGATCGTTTGCAATACAGCACACAGCGCACATGTCAAGGTGCGTGTGTGTTTCAGCATGTATTGTCCCGTGCTGTGCGCGCACACTGTTCTGATTGGCACAAGGTATACAATTACCCCTGATAAGGAATTCGTGAAGGCACCTCACGCATTTGGGTTGGTTGCTGCACGCAATGTTGTGCACATGCACACGGTTTATTGGAGAGCGAGTGACTTCAGGAAAGACAGCTGTTTTGCTGACGCAGGAGTTTTGGCTTTGGTTTTGAGGCGTTGTGTGTCGATGAGTTCAATCTTTGCTTTGGTGTTTCTGGACAATGCTTTGAATCGCAAGCCAACAAACTTGACGATTGAATTAAATAGCTTACAGTATGTTTCAGAAAGAGTGAACATCTGAAGAAGAAAGCAGAGTATGTTGTGCAAGGGGAACTACATGATCGACAGTGACCAAGTTCTGGGGCACGGATCGTTTGGAACTGTGTGTCTTGCAACTCACAAAGTTACCAATGAAAAAGTGGCTGCAAAGAGAATCATCAGGGAAACTGAAGCTGACGCTGAAAAAGTTGTCAGAGAACTTCAAAAATTACTTGAACTGAATCACCCAAACATCACCAGAGTCTATAGTGCAGAGCAGTATGGAAAGACAGTGTGGACATTCATGGAGTATTGTGAGCAGGGAGACCTTCAAAAGTACTGTTCCAAAGCAAAGAAAGAAGGCCATGTGGTATCTGAATCCATGAAAGTCAACCTGATGTTGGACATTGCCAAAGGAGTTTTGTACCTGCACAGCAAAAATGTCATTCACAGGGATATCAAACCAACCAACATCTTGTTGGCAGGCAAGCCAGCAACCGCAAAATTGACTGATTTTGATCTTAGTAAATTCCTTGGAGAAGCAGAATCCACCATGACAAGCAAAGTTGGGACTGAGGCCTTCAAAGCTCCTGAGTGTTTTGTGAGAACTGAGGAAGGCAAACTGCAGTACAGGAGAAGTGTGGACATTTTTGGCATGGGATTGACATTTCTGGCCATGATCCAGGAAAATGAGGGTTTGATTCCCAAAATTGAAACCCCAGCCCAGCCTTCAGAGTTGTACATAGCCTGTAGAAGGATCCTATGGGAGAGAATAATGTACAATAGACAGCCATTGTGTGTGGTAGATCTAACCAGAGGGAATGATTTTGAGAGGAAAACAAGAAGTCTTGTATTTATCATGACTTGTGCAGAGGCTTCAGACAGAATTCCAGCAGAGCAGGTTGTTGAAGGTCTGGAGGAGATTGCAGCACAACTGAAGAAACATGAATGTAGTTCTGCTCCAAGACACCATGAAGCTCAAGATGAAACCAAGGTATTTTATATTCAAACTGGTACAAATAGAAAAAGTCAATTTTGAAACTGTTCAGATTCATTTGAATGAAACATGTTGCTCCATGACTAAAAATGCAGACTTTTTGTTTTCTGTTTCTGCAGTCTATTGTACAAAGGTTTTGTGGAGAAATATTTTCAACAGATGCAAAGTTTTTGTCTGACCAACAAGTGCTGATAACAAACAGCTTCATCCCAATAATGTAGGACTGTTGTTGAATTTCCAGCCTGACCCACTCCTGGACGACGCTGAGATTGGGCGCCTGGCGGACTACTTCAGTGTGCGCACCCTGGAGCGACTCGCCCTCAGATCCTTCCGCGTCTCTCACAGCGAGGCGAGCGTGCTCAGGCTCAACAACATCTTCGACTCTGCCGGCTACAAGAGGGACCTGCTGCTCCACTACAGGGACATTGCCAGGAAGGGCAGGAGGGTGAGTCTGGGGGAAAGGAACTACTGGAGTTGTCCTCAGGCCAGCGTTTCGCGACCAATCACCACATTTGAAAGCTGCCAACTGTCACGCCAACATAACGTTGCCCACGCAATTCATGAATGTCACAATGGAAATTTTGATACAACAGGGCTCCAAAGTGAAATGTTAAATGTCATGCCTGAACTGCTAAAATCCCCATTTGTAGCAGTCACAAACCAGACCACAAACCCAACCAATAAATCTACACAGTCTTGTGTGTGATGCCGCGGCACCATCACCTTTTCCTTTCAGGACTCTGAGCATTGTTTTCTTCCAGGAACTGTGTCGGATTATTCAGACAGCAGCATCGGAGGGCCACCTGCAGGACATGAGCCAGCGAGATGTGCAGTTCGTGGTGGACCTACTCAACAAGAAATAAGCAGAGAGAATCTGCTTTGAAGACAAGTGTATTTTCTGGTGCTTCTCTGCAGTGTGTTTGTATCTCTGTTTTCATTTTGGAAACCAGATGACCAATGGCAGGTATTTTCATGTTGGAATGTGGCTGAGGGTGAATCAAAGTTTAGATTTTACTCCAGAGAGGCATATTTAGAATAGTAAGATTCTTCAAAACAGACTTGACAAGTGTTTCCTGTATGTGTTTTTTTTTATTTTTTCTTTGATAGATGTCTGATTGTTTATGTTGTGCAAAAACATTTGGTGGCATAAAAAGATCTGAAATTGGCAATGCTGCACTGCTGCACTGAGGGCCCTGGCTGTGCTTTTCCAAGACAAGGGCTATACTAATCTGTTGGTAATATTCATGAATCTGACTTTCATTTGACAGATTTGACAGTGCAAAGCACCTTGCCAATGTGTTGGACTGATTGACTGGTACAAGGGTATTCCACAAAGAAAAGTCTGCAGTCTGATAAGTATGGTTTCTATGGAGACCAAATTTTCAGGACAAGTCATAAAGACTCTTCTTCATGTGGGCATCATGTGTGTTGACTGTGCACTGATCACAGTAGTATAAGGAGATCACAGAGATTGAATCTGTGATGCAGCAAATTGGTCATCAACTATCAGTTGTCCACAGATAGTTATGTCAGAATGGTCAAGGTTTGGATCACTCTCTTTTTGTGTTGTTGTACACCTGAGAGATTTCAGACTGGAAAGGTACTCAGGACTCTTCTGACAGAGATATGGATTTATGCCATTCTCTTGTCTAATCACCACTCCATCCCCAGTGAACTTTGGTTGACACTTCTGGAAGTTGTTGTCACACTCGCAAAAAGTTTTCTTTTGTACAAAGTATTGTTTCTCATCTTGGTTCAAAGATAAAATTCATTCACAATGGACCACTGGTTCCATTCTTTTTTGACCGCAGACGTTTCTTTGTGGAATACCTTCGTTTTCAACACGCGCAATGGGTGCGCAGGGATTCAACACAGGATGAGCCGAAACGAGGCGCACCAACTTCAAAATAGCCATTGGGGACCACACTTCTGATGATAGAAGGGAGGGGCAACACATGGAACTGAGAACATGTATAGTGGTTACAACATTGTAAATTTCAGTGAACACGCGTGTGACAAGTTGTTTTCTGGCTCTTCACATGAATAGTTTCTGACACGGACCACTTGACAAGTTTTGACGCACCCAAACACTTGGTCAAATGAATGCTCCTTTAAGCCTGCAATAAGAAAACTCAAGGAGAAAAAAAAGTCAAATTTAAACTCAAGTTGCCTCTTGAAACTCTCCACTCCTGTCATAAACATCTTGAGGAACCCAGGTGGGGTCCCTTGAGGTGCTGTTCAAATATCGTTATCTGTCTGTTGATGTGCACACGTGTCAATAATAGTACGCATACAGGGGATGACCACCCAACTTCAACTGACTCATCAATGCAGTCCACCAGTTCTTTTGTTGCACCCTTTGAAGAACTTCTAAGATGAAATGACAGGAAAATTCAAATCACAAGGCACGAACAAGTTTAGAAACATGTCACATGGGAAGCATTTTTCTGTGAGAATGCAAAGAAAATGGCACAATGGTAAACGTACTGCAGTTGATGAACAAGTCAAAGCCCCAACTGAAAACAAGTGTGTTGTCGTGTTTGGGTTGTTCTCAAGAGGGGAGCCTCACAGGACGCGTTTATTTTTGACGCGTGTCAATTTTTTGACACGAGTCAAAAATATCTGTTGAGATGTTCTGAAAAATACACCCTTCATTAATGTTTCCTGTGTAGCCACCCTGACTGAAAATAGTGGGAGATGTTTTTTGACGCTTGTTAAAATTGACGCGCGTCCAAAATAAACGCACCTGTGTGGCCGCCCCTTTAGTGTCCACTGTCCACTCCACCAACAGTCACCTCAATCTGTCTTGCGTTGCTTTCCGCGATTTACCAGATTGAGAGGACACACCTGTGTACCAGTGCCTGCCACCCAATTGAAGTACTTACTCCTTCAGATTTGATGACACAAAGGCACTTCAAAACTGATAAATCACGCAGATTAACACAGGAGAGTTACTGGTGGAGAATCTATACACGTGTTGAGACATTTCTTTTATGCCGGTGAGTTTGACATCCACAGATCTCCGGTGTGTCCAGTGCCCCAATTGACAAAGATATGTGGTGCAGCTCGAATGGCTGTCTGCTGTGGCTCACACCAAGTTGGGTCACAGTTCAACTTGTTTTCTCAAGTTTGTTGAAATTCCCCAACTCTTTCTATTTTGGACCTTGAGATTGGGTGGTGACAATCATGCTCTCAAGCATCTGCTGTATCTGTGGTTGATTGATAGACTATGTGACTTCAGCTCTGCTTTGATTGAATTTCAGTCCCAAAACAAATGACTGAATCTGTAGTTTGATACAAACAACATGTTGTCCAAAGGAAACTACACAATAGATAGGGACAAAACACTTGGACAAGGTTCATTTGGGACTGTGTACTTGGGAAATCTGAAAGTGGCATCCAAACAAATAGTAAAGAGGAGTACTCAATAAGCCCATCAACTTGTACAAAATTGTCAAGAACTGGTTGAACTGAATCATCTCAACATCACCAGAGTCTATGACATTGTCCAGGATGATAAAACTGTCTGGATGTTCATGGAATTCTGTGAGAAGGGAGACCTTGTGAAATACTTCAACAAGTGCAATGAGGACAATATCCAGATCTCTGAAGAAGCAAAACTGAAATTTATGTCAGACATAGCACATGGTGTGGAGTATCTGCACAAGAGAAACATAATCCACAGAGACATAAAGCCAAACAATATCTTGCTGGCAGGGAACCCCTCAGTTGCAAAACTGACAGACTTTGATTTGAGTAAATTCCTGGGACCATCTCAAGACACATCCACCATGAGCACCAAGGTTGGCACTGAGGCCTTCAAAGCTCCAGAGTTTTTCTTCAGAACTGATGAAGGCAAACTGCAGTACAAGAGAAGTGTTGACATTTTTGCCATGGGACTCACCTTCCTGGCAATGATCCAACAAAAGGAGGGTTTGGTTCCCAAGTTTGAAACACCAAATGAGCCTTCTGAATTGCATCTGTCAAGTGGGAGGATTCTCTATGAGAGAATCACATACAATGTTGAACCCCAGTCTGTGGTTGATCAGTCCAAGGAAAATATGCTTGAGCAGAAAATCAGGCAAATTGTGGTGAAGATGACATGTGCACAGGCAAAAGACAGGGTGCATGCTGAGCAAGTCATTGAAAGTCTGGTAAAACTGACAAACACTGCAGAAGATGAAGAAGGCAGCCCAGTGCCAACATGTTGGAGCTGAACTGCTCTTCACGATATTTCAGGTGTGCAATGACCTTCCAGTTGGAGCGTTTCACATTTCACCCTTGTTACATTCCAGTTCACAAATTGATAGTTGGGTTTGTGGGTCTTCCAACACTCTTCATCCGAGCTGTGTCATGTGAGAGCATGCAACCCTTGTGGTCCCTACCAGCAGGGCCCTATGGTCGCAGCATGGTCTACTCACAAAAGAATGATGCCCTGCTTCTCAATGCTGGTGGCCAGATTCACGTGCACAATCCCAAGACCGGGTCCCTGAGGCAGGTGCTGTCACTGGGTGAGAAAATTGGGACAGTGATTGAGTTGTGTTTGCAGGATGATCAGCTGTTTGTCATTCATTCAGCTGGCGGTGTCAAAAAACTCTCACACTTTACTGTGAAGTAGCAGATATGGGACCTTAGACCAAATAGCAACAACTTTGTTTCCATTGTTTCTTGCGTAGTTCATGTTTAGATGTAGATACTGTTATGGTGGCAAACAAACAATATTCACTTCTGGAAAATGTTTGCTGGTTCGAGTGGTGAATAGATCTAGTATGTACTTGCAAGTGTTTTGAAGCTGTGTTTCGAAACCTACTTCTGCAAATCAAAAAAAATTATCTGTGAACCCAGAAATGTTTGCATTGCTTGTTGGATATACACCTGTATCTTTGATCTGTGGCGTTTTGAGCACTGCACAAACACCCATATTGTTGTGTCTTCTGCTGTTTTGTCGCCATGAAACCGGTTGCGATGTGAACCTACATTGTACTCATCTGTTCAGTTTGTTCAGTTTGCAACAGTGTGCTAACGATTTTGTAGCAATAAAAAAATGGCCATTGAAGAAATAAAAAAAATGCATTTGTTCTCGCAAACTAAAGTTCTGGGATCACATTTGTGTCCTAACCGGGAAAGGATCCAATTTTTGTCTTCCTCATCCGTCACACTTGAGCAAGAGAAGTCAGTTTGAGGATTCGTGAGTGGGATTGTGTTTGTGCGGATTTTTGAGTGGCTGCCTTTTCTTTCACAAAATTATCCACCAAGGAAATAATTAATGAAATGTTCGTATGCAATCAAAACTTGAGTAGTGAATGATAATCTGCTGGACCACGACGGGATTTTCGTTTCGTGTGAGGAAGGTCGGGAAAAGTCCAGCTTTACGTGCAATCCGATTTCCACTGGTGGAGGTGGGGGAGAAATAACTTGATAACTTTTTCCACCCAACCCCAACAAAGGCCTCAACTGAACTCAAAACTTTACTGCGACAAAACAAAAATACACGCGCGACCAGAAAATAAAAAAATAAAACCACAACATTTGCACTCAAAATACGCTGAAAACTGTGAAACTTTCCTTTCAAACGAGAAACTGTTCTCTCTTGAAATTGCGAGTGCACAAAAATACACTTGCATGGTGTAAATGAGAGTGTGTTCTTTATTTTGTACTGACTTGAACTCTTTGGGTGGGGGCACTCGTCAGAACTGAGAATGTTTTGCAATCTTGTTGGTGACTTTGCACTTCGCCGGAAATGCAACGCGGAAGAGAATGATGCACAAGAATATATTTCGAACAGGAACTAAATGTCCGATATAAAAGTGATGCCCTGGCATCCCTCCTTCAGTTTTTCGTCAGCTGCAGAAACGAGCAGAAACACAGAAAAGCTTGTATTTTTGAGAATCATTTGCAACGAGAAACAGTGAAGAACATTTTGCAACAACATTTTGACTGAACGACGCACGAAAGTGCAGCGCAACGACGACAAATGAAAAGGACGATGCGTACAACAACTGACAGTAAGTTGATTTCCGTTTCTCTCTTCTTTCACCAGTGTTTCCATGCACGCAGTTTGAGGTCGAACATCGAAACATGACTGCAATTATTTCTTTCTCTTATTTTGGTCGTGTGAAAGTGCGGGTTATGTGTGCTCGAGAATTGTAACAATCTGTAACAATCGAGCTTCTTTTCTTGAGAACATCGAACCCTATTTTGTGCATCCGTAAGGCTCTTGTTGACACAATGAAGACAGTGTTGAAACAGTCAGGATCAAATGACGTGTGTACGTGAATTACACGTATCAATTCACTGCGGAGTTTTGGCAAAACAGACGGGTTTTTGTAAGCTTTATTTTTCGTATCCAAAATATGACATGAAGAATACCGTGCAACATTTTGGCAAAGAGATAAAATAATCTTGCAATGGGGTGTTTGGTTCAGGAAACTCTTTGCGATACAAAAAAGTGTACAGTTTTAAGATACCAGAGGATAGTTTATGCAAAACTTATAGTGCCCGTGGACTGTCCGCGAACCCACAGTTTGCTCTCACTCACATTACGCCACCTATGTCTCTGTTGCAGAGCGAACGCCGTCAGTGACGTCACCACTGACGCCACGTGGCACCGCTACCATGTTGCTGTGCGTGCTGACGGCGTCCTCCATACTCCCTGCGGCGCAGGGGTTCTGCTACTGGGGCAACCTGGACTACGAGGGCTCCGACCTGCCCAATGGGGAGTATGACTGCTTTGACCCGATGGACTGTCAAAGCAAGTGCCAGCAGCGGTGCGTAAAGTGTTTTTAGGTGATTTGAGGTGGGTTGCACGATTTGAGCCAAATCGGTGCGAGCCAAATCGAAGCACCTATAGGCAGCGTCTTCCAAAAGTATGTCAGCAGCAGTTTCAT
>JAAUXT010094587.1_pt1 | contig 20794 bp, 26 predicted proteins | sample 7278171 | NCBI WGS metagenome assembly JAAUXT01 (sample SAMN14350112, study PRJNA611818) | marine sediment metagenome | isolation source: surface marine sediment (1.8m) | place: French Polynesia: Moorea | collected 2018-08 | reverse complement strand
GATAGGTAGTCACTCCCTCTTGGTTGTGTGAAAAAATTGTGAAGATTGAGTGTGATTTGGTGGAGATAATGCCAAAATTCATCGATTCGTGACACCGTGCGCGAGCTATACCAACGGGAAGCAAAAGATAAAGGCAAGGAAATTTTCCCGTGGTTCGTTTTCGAACACAAAATTTCGTTCCCGTTCTTCTAAGCTGGTATCCATGCCACACCTTTCATCCGACAGGAAAATCAAACTCTTGATCTGCAACCATTCAAACTTTGCTTCTGGTTGTCAGTGTCTTATCAGTGCACGAGTCGCGCTGGAAATAACGCATCGCCTCGAGGCCCCGTCTGAAATAGACTCGCACCGCGGGGATTAGACGAAGCCCGCCGACGGCGGTCCGCTTCTCCCGTCCCCAGATTCCCGCACACAATGGGAGTACTGCAGGCGACACCCGCCGAGCGAGCACGCGCGTCAAAGGAGCTGCGTGGGAGGGGTTTAGCCGCACTGAGACTGAGCGGTGAACACCGGATTGTGTGTTGCAGCAGATCCAGGGCAAGGGGAGGTGTCGTCAAACCTTCAGCCCGGCCTCTGGCTCCGAGCTGAGGCTGGGCGTATGGTTCGTTGAAAACTCAGAAACACACCAGGTAAATGTAGCTGGACCAAAAACGGAGTGAGGAGCGACATACAACAGAACATTTTTCCAGCATTGACCGCCACAGGAGACTGAATCCGCCCCACCGCGCGACTTGTTCTGCATCAGCAAAGTTCTCTCAGAACTGTGGTTGTGTGAAGCCGGGCGCACGCACGAAATCCGACGCGATTGGATGTCATTGTGCTGTCAACGAGCTCAGAACAGATTGTTCTTTTGCCGAGGGCATTTCGTTTCGGGGTGCGAACACTGTTGGCCTGCTTTGTTTTGCTTGGGAGGATTCTCCAGGTGACCCAGGACTTCACCCGCGGCCTGCGTCTCACCCTCTGAGGCTCAAAATGTGGAAGCTGAAGCAATTTCGATTGGTGGTGGGGGAGCAAGAGCCTATGATCCCAGGCATCCGCTGGAGAGGAGAGTGGATTCCTGAAAGCCCCAGTGTATGGACCCTGCAGCAAGACACACAGGTCTTGCTTTTCCCATGCAGCCTTCTTTGTAGCGAGTGTGAGAAAACCTTGCATATGGGCATGGCCGTGGACTGGGTTATCGTTTTCCTTGGCACTGAGGCTCGTACCGGGACCCGGCGAAGCCTTGCGTGTGAATGCTGGTCAGATCCAGCGTCAGCCTGGAGGGAGGGCGAACTCCAGGGGGGGCGACGTCTGTCACGCTTCAAACAGCGCTTGCCCCAGCGCACAAAGTTCGGGGTCCGAGGGTCGGCAGGCCCCCGTCCCCTGGACCCGCCCCCGGTTGAGAGGCAGGCGTGGCTCGGAGCCGAGCGGTGTGGGCGGAACCGCGGTGTGAGGCACTTCATCACACACACGAACCACATCATAACCAGGGGATAATCAGCCTCTCACATCTGAGAAACAGTCGATACTGGAACCCGCAATCATAAAGCTAAATCTGCTCGAAAATCGCTTTCTTCCATTTGCCATTAATTGACAGCGTGAGCTGAAGAAACAAGAGATAATTGGGGGATTTACAACGCAGAACGGGAGCAGAGAACTTCTCAAGGCGGAGAGGAGCTCCACACACGATCCATTTGGAGCGCATTGAAGGCTGAAAAGTCATGGAAAGTGGGTGTCTCTGCTGTCAAATCATTGATTCCTTTCTGTCTTTTCTTTCGGAGCCTGAGAACATAGGTCTCAACTGCAACGGAAACGTTCTTTTCCTGACGTTGATGACACCCCAATTTTCAGCCTGGTTCTTGGCATCCATTTTGGACATCTTGCCCAATCCGTTACGTTCACAAGAGCACAATTGTTTACAGAAAGAAGCGATTCCAGTTTCTCAGAGTCCACTGTTGACGGACATTGGGCAGCCTTCACAGAATTCTGTCACATGCTCTGACCTGAGGTCGAGACGGAACCTGGTGATCCGAGCCTCCCGTTGTACTCTTGCTCAATCCATGAAGATAAGCGTCTGAAGGATATCCTGAAGTCAAAGAATTCAAGGCTTGGATGAGGTGAGGCCCAAACCCAACCTTGAAAAGTTCACACGTGAAGAAGAAAAATTTGCGCCGAATGACAACTGAAGACAGTCTATTCGAGGATCAGAGAGGTGCAAGCATCACGGCCCTCTGGATCCGTCCGACACTCATCAGGATTCCCCCGACAAAATCCTGACACTCGATCAGTTCTCGGGGGATTGGGTTTCGTCCTGCTATGTGCGCAGACACGCGCGTGGAGACGAACCGCATCGTGCCCCCGGCCCCCGAGGCACGTTCCCCACAATTCAGCATCAACTTCCATCTTCAGCAAATCCGAGCTGCGAAAACCGTGAGGTGGACCCAGGGGGCTGACCTCAATTTTGCTCTTTGTGTGTACAAAACTTGTCTTTCAAATTATTTGAAGGTGAAATAGCTTCCCCCTCGCCAAGGGGGCATAGGAGACCCTGGTTCCGCCGTTGGCAGGTGACTCTTTACGCACCATTTGTCACACATGAATGCAGTCCGATGTGCAAAGCGTGCAAAAATGAAAACACGGAAACCTTGTATGACGGCGATGTTGTGAATTCCAGGCATGCAGGTGTGTGCGACAGGAGAATGGTATCGTATTTATTTCCAAGAACGAAATTTGGGAACGGCGCTGTGCATGTTTTCTGTCGCAGCCGCAAAACGTGTGACGTGGGACTGTGCAGTTCGTTGCGCGCTGGACAAATCTGTGGTGACGAAAAAGTTGTGAGGTGGGCGCACAACCACGCACAACCACGCCCATTGTCAGGTCTGGGCGCAAAAAGAAAGGGTGGAGAGAATTGTTTCTTGAGAGAAAGGTCGCAATTTCCCCAAACTCTCGCTCTGCGTGCGAAAATAACCTTTCCCCGTTTGGAACCGATGGACCATTTTGAGAACCTCCCTTGGGGACGTCCTTTCCACACTCTGTTCCTCCGGCGAAACAATCAGGGCCGTGTTTTCTTTCACAAGCCTCCACTGCTTGACAATGTTCAGTGTAATTAGTGAGTGTCTCAAGCTGCTTGCAGTGTAAACTGAGAGAGGCATTGGGGGATTGGTGGAGGTGAGGGGATCCAGGGTCCGGGCGGGAGAGAGAGAGAGAGAGAGAGAGAGAGAGAGAGAGAGAGAGAGAGAGAGAGAGAGAGAGAGAGAGAGAGAGAGAGAGAGAGAGGTGAGGGTTCCACGCCTCTGACCCCCGGACTGCGCTTCCTGAACATTGCAGGCGACAGGGTGAGACTTGTTTTCGTCAGGATCCAGGGGCCCGCGGTCCCTGGTGACCTGGATCCACCGCGGCTCAATGTGGATGGAGTGTTGGTTCAATGTGTCAAATTGCTCCCGCATCGAATCGCAGCACACACAAGATGTTTTGGCCCGCGGAGGAAGACAATCGATCACTCGCTTCCGGTTCTGTCGCTTCGGTAATCAACGCATCAACGCGCTCAAGATTAGAATCCCCCAGCGGATCCAGAGAGCATAGCCCTCTTTCCCCCCTGGAAAGACTCCTTTTCCCCCTAGCGTGACGTCAAAGGCACAAGGCTTTTCGCTTTACAGCCCGGGGGGGGACTTTAGAGGCTAAGGTGTCGTGTGTGCCTCCTTCTGACCTCAATACTAGATCCACCACAGGAATCGGCTTCTGCAGCGTGGTCTAATGGAGGAGACTGTCATTGAGAAATGATGGAAATTTTGGTTTTTTGGTAATCTGGCTTGGTGTTAATAATGGAAGAGACAATTAGAGCAGAGAAGACACGCAGAAGGAGACAGAAGCAGGTCCAATTCTGCCTGCAGGCGTGCTGTGGTGCAGGAGATTTCTTCTGCACGTGGGGCCAGGGCAGATCCACGCACCTCTTGTGCATGCACGCACTGCATGGAAGCAATTGCCCTTACATCGGCCTTAGCAAGCTGAGCCAAAATCAGCAGAGATGCGGGAAATTTCTTGAGAAAGTGAAGTTCACATAGCACACCAACACCTTCAATCTCTGTCGCTCTCATCTCCAAGCACATCGATCTTCTTTGTCTGTTTCTGTCTCTCTGTAGCCTTAAATTCTTGTGCTGCCTTCTCTCCCCATCTTTTCCTCCTCTCTCTCTCTCTCTCTCTCTCTCTCTCTCCACCTCTTCCGCCTCTATCTCTCTCTTCTGTGTCTCCGTCTCCTCTCTCTCTCTGAAGACCATGAGGTCCACTCACCTTGGTTCTGTGGTTGACGCGGCTGTGGGACAAGCAGGTGACGAGCTGGTTGCGCAGATACTCAATCGTGTGCTTCACTACGTCCTTCTTCACTTCCATAGCAACGTCGTCCGTTTCCATGATGACCAGGTCTGAGTCCAGAACGGCCACTTCCGGGATAACCACTTCCGGTACGAGACACAGGGTCCCGAGGACCAGGGTCCAAGTTCTCAGGGTCACTTCCATGGTCTTCTTGTCGCTCGGATTGCAGACGCTTGTCTCGTGATTTCAGTTCTAACAAAATGGTTCACGATGAAAAATGAGTTTGATGGAACGTTTTCTTCAAGCGATGTTTGATGTGTCCGCACCTGTTGTCATTTCAGACGATGACACTGAGATAGCATCACCAAATTTCGAGAAAAAGTTTCAGTCCTTTACCAGTACCAACTGGTCTTCACACGCACAAGTGTGTGCAAACGTCCGCTCCGAAATGCAGGAACAAGACATTTCCATTGGTGGGAATTTCAGAGCAAAGTTTCAGAAAATGAGAATTTGAACAAATGCGCCTCGGACACTTGCTGTCACACCCGCTTCTGTTGTCTGGGAGCGAATGGCTTCGATCGACAGGGAAACTCTCTCTTGTATTGGCTGTCACCCCTGGAGCTGCTTCTTCGCTTTTCAGCACGGAATGAATGGGAAAGTTTCGTGCTTTCTCCAACACAGTGCTTATCCAGCAATTGCTCAAGTTTCTCCTGCACTGTATGACAGAAGGGAAATCTGAACCTGTGGGAACCACGATGAAAGCAACACAACCTGGCGCTTCGCGGGTTTCAAAAGTAGGTCAAGGGGACATGGTGGGACTGAGCCTTCAGTTGCTCACAGTTGATTTCCCAATTCTCCACAGAATCTCCCGAAAAGAACTCGGGAATCAAGTCAGTATTCTGTCTGGAAGAAGAACTTTGATTTCATGATTCCACTGCTTTGGTCAGAACACAACGCATGAGACCTCAGGGGCGAATCCATGATTTTGTTGAGCATGAAAAGGACGGGGGGCAATGCCATCTTGGAACATGGTGACATCAATTTGCAAATGAAAAATTGTGCTTCGGATGATAGGAAATTTTGGGATAAAATCGCGTATTTCTTGAGGGCCGGAGCCCCCTGACTCCGCCCCTGCTCCTGTGCACACAGCCCCGCGGGTGATCCCCGAATCCGAGGCCACGTGAATCGTCGGTCCCATCCACTTCATTCCGACTCCCTCCCTCCCGCCCGGGGGGACGTAATGAAGAGTCCTCGTTACACAAAGCTCTTCCATTGTGCAATTCGAGGTCATTTCACACGTGATGCGTCACGTGTCGCGTCCTCGTGCAGGGACGCGCGTGTTGCGTCGTCCCTTGGCGACGCAGCGCCCACGTGACCAGATCAGAGACGCAGCACGTGACGCATCACGTGTGAATCGGCCTCGCAGCGCGGGAATGTAGCGACTCCGCGGAGCTGCAGCGCCGGGCGATAATCAATGTCCCAATTAACGGCGCCAAGCGGCGTATTAAAACCCAATCTGGCCCCCGCACAATAATTCAGTCAAACTCGCTATATTTCACGCGGTTTTAGCTGGTGCGCAGTTCCTTTGTGCGTAGTTACCTCGCAGTTCAAAGAAACGCAAATGAACGAGTGAGGTTCCGAGAAATTCTTGTTTGCTTGGCGTTCAGATGGAATAGAATTGGTGGGTCAGTTGGGGCTGGCATTCAGAACTTTCTGAATGTTGAAATTGACCTGCAATCTGACAAAACGTGAAATCCGACATCCACACAGAACACCCAAGTCCGACGCTCGGAGCTCAGCACAGCACACCCAAAACAACTGATGTCACGCAACGAGCAGGCTGAAGACACAAATCGCGTGACCTTCGCACCGCAAAAGCTGGAATCTTTTGTTCACGTGCCACACAGGGTTGAACGTTGCTTCGGGTATTCCAGACTTTGCAGCCTGGCAGGACCCCGAGCGAATGGACCTCTAGGAAGCATGAATAGGGAAGGAAACTTGTTGCGAGCCAGAACTTCCAACTTTCGGATGTCCATAGAAAATATCTTGCTTCCTTTTCAAACACCAAGAGCCCCCGTGGAGTTGACCACACAACACCTTGGTAAATAGTCTGACTGTTCACCTCCAACAGCTGCTCAAACCAGAGCCCGTTTCGTTCTTTGAAAAATTCACTGTGGTCAACTGTTGCTGAATTCTGAACAACAACAAAAGAGCGATTTGTGCACGAGGCTTTTTACGAGGGGGCTTTCCTTTCTGCCAGGAATTGCATGATTTGCACTGGTGGGGTGCTTAACTCATTTTCCAAAATGTACTGAGTGGACACAAAAGAAGACTGCCATATTAGTCAACACTATCAAAGACCCAAACAATTGGCACTGAGCAAAAACAGTCAAAATTAGTTAATCACCGGTGCAAAATGTGGACACTGTGATCATGTTGTTCCTGGCAGAAAGGAAAGTACCCTCGTAATGTGTGAGATGCGCTCGCACCGTCCCATCTCAAATTGAGCAAAAGACAAAAGGAAATTGTTCATGTTTGAAATGGAAGCAATGTGGCCTTTTTAATTTGCATGCAACACAAACAGCTGCACGCGTGATTATCTTCTTGAACAGACGCAACGGCTTCTGATGAAAACAATTCACTGTGGTGACAACGGTTCCCCAGGCACCGAGATCCTTCTGATTGGTGAACCTGCAAAATCTGCACCGACGGATAATTTTGGGACAATTAGGCAACTGTTTTCACTGTTGCGTTCTCGACGAGTTTCAATCTGAACGACATTCTATTTGATGAAAATTGCACTTTCAAATGTGACATGATCCTCTACTCAAGTTTACTCGAGAACGCAATCTCACGAATTCTACGCTGTTTTGGAAAGTTTGATTGAGCCCACCAAACCGAAACACACACACACATACACACACACACACACACACACACACACTCGTTGAGCTTCAACATTCATTCCATCTCGTCCGCCTGGCAAAAATGGAAAATGAGCCACTGCATGTGAGAGTAAATGCAGCGACAGATCCACTTGATCCAGGTCTTAGCTGAATGGGACGGAGCCCAAGGCTCAGCTGCACCGGAAGACGCTGATTGGACGCTCGTCGTGCGTGCGGCTTCCGGACAGCGAGGCATTAGTGTCACTGAGTCCGCACGCTCCGGGGGTCGTTACCCCGCATCAGATTCTTCCCGTCATCAGTCCCCAGCGGATCCAGCGCCTCATTTGTACCCTGCCCCGCCGACCTCAGAAATAATAGTTTCGCCTTTTCCCTTGCCTGGTAAATGCTTGAGGCTGGGGTTTGGAACCCTCAACGTGGAGCCACTGGAGGTTGCACAGAACCAAACGTTTCTGCGGTTTCCCCCTTCATTTCTGAGAGCTGTCGCATTGATCTGTGTTCTGGATCTGCGTTCACACCAGAACAAAAGACATCTTCACCATTGCACGTTTGTGTTCGATGCAAGTTTCGGAACTTTCCCTGGACATCAAGTCGGACGTTTGTGATTTGCTTTTGTGTCGATGTATTTTCAGATTCGTACAAGTCGTGGACATCACGTCGCAAGTTATTGAATGAAAACAAAAGTTGATTTGAGGCTTGATTCGCGTGCGCGCACACACATTCAATGCGGGTACGACTTGTACACGAATGTGATCAACACAAATTTGTGCGAGTCGAAGTTCACTTCGTCTTGACCCATTGAAACACTGCGCCCGGCAGAGTTCACAAAAAATAAAGACTCTTCAATAAGATTTGTCGGCACTAACAGGCTAAAAACTACTGCCACTAACATATCACCCAACACACCAGTGAAGCACACTGCCACCTGACTGTGCAAAACAGCATTTGGCTCTGCTTATGCTGAAAGGAACAAACGCTCCCGGACATTGAAATTCTCTTGCACAGCACTCACGGTCTTTTGTCGTCAACAACCCGAAGCCAGTGCATTGTTTTGGACTGTAAGGAACGCGCAAACTGAAGAAATGAATTCTTACCTTGTCTCTGTGACAGTCTCCACGTCTCTGTGACAGTCTCCACCTGTATGTATCTTCTGCAGTATCCAACCACACAACACAGTCACTCACGACTAGTCTCACAAAATTAGCGCAAATAGAAATCCTCGCCCCTGGTGCAATTTCGCTGTACACTCATTTCCTTGAATACAGTTCACTCGTTTTCTTCTCGGGCTCTCACCAAAACATACTGCAAGAGCGAGTTTGATCACAAACTGATGTCGGCTGTTGAAGGGTCAGGGTGAGCCCCTCCTCCCTGTGTGACTCTCAGATCACTTGTCCCAATGGACGTCAACGAAGAAATGACTCCGCCAGCTGGCAATTCGCACACAACGAAAGGTCAATTCAGAGGAATAAATATTTCCAGGCAGTGGCATTTTCTCCGGAGTCCTGCGGGGAAAGTGACCCGATCCAATTCGTCCACAAAGAACTCTTAAGCCAGTCAGTCCCACGACATTCTCACACCTGTCTGTGAGTCAGTCAAATCGCCAGAGTTCCAATCATCGCCCACGTTGAGATTAGGGATCCATATCATCGCCCACGTCCAGGTACACGTCATACGCTTCTCTGTTGCAGTTACCCTCCGGTGTGAAAACGTATTTCTGGAACGTGCCGTCGACGCACACAGCTGGAAATGAGATACAACGATGTCAACAAACAAGAACACCTCCGGTGCAAACAGACACACGTGGACTCCGCGGTCGTGCTGACACACGTCGGAGTGTGTGCATTCACACAAGACAGTGATATCCAAATGACCATCACTCTGACCTATTGACCATTTGAGCAAAAGTTGCATCTCAGCCTTTGACTGTTGGCAGCATTTGATACACGACGTGACACACCACCGTCCACAGCAGGATATTGGAGAGAACACAAATCAGACTCACCAATCACAGAGTGTCCAGGCCCAAAGGCGCAGATACAGGCACACTCAGCCGGCACCGTGAAGTTGGCCAGACCCCACTGCGACTCCCCGTACGGACCCAGGAAGCCCATCTTCTTGAACCTGACGGAAAATCAGTTGACTCAGTGAGACCCGTGCGTAGCGACACGAAGCAGAACACAGAGAACGCGACAGTGCGCAGGACTCACGTGGATCGCCTGTTCAGGTGTGTGTCCTTGACAGCAAAGATGTGCACAGTTCCCTTGTCACTGGACGCGCACAGGAACAAAGAGTCGTGGCTAAAATTGATGCTGAAAAAGAACACATTCTCAATGTTGACGTGGAATTTTTGCTCGCCGTACTTGTCGCTCGCTCTGCAATTTGTACTCAGGCTGAGCTTCTGAGCAGAAATGTCTGAGACGAATGCGCGCGCAGCCCAGAGTCGGAAGCCCACGTGACGGAACTCACCAGTAGAGGGTGGCGGGGTCGGCACCCCTGCGCAGCTCCACCACCTTCCGCCGGGTGTTCGTGTCGAACACGCGGATCAGCGTTCCCTGCAACAGAGGCGTCAACTTTGACATGGCACAACATGCACACACAATCACTGGGTTTCGCCAACTTCAACACAGCTTCATTTTCCGCAAATATTTCATTTTCAGACAAAGATGATTCCAAAATGTGGAAGGTCGGTTTTGTCTCTACCTTCTTGGAGGCGGTGGCGACCATGGTGCCGTCGTGGTTGATGGCGATGCAGGCCAGTTCGTTTTCGTGCGCGTTGATCGTGACCGGCGAGAACGAGGCATCCGGCTCCGTCAGGGACAAGTCCTGCAGTACGAGTGGATTGTTCGATTTCGCTCAAGGCAGTGACCGGAACGTATCGCTTTTCACTGATCCGAGGGAAAACACTGCACTTATGCATCGCAGAGAAAAACTGAACGTGGTCTCGGTTTCAGAACCAAAAACACGAACGTCTGACATTCAGTCCATTCTTTTCTGAATACAGATCGAACAGCTGCGAACCAAATGCAGACTTACGACAAGTTGCAGACTTCCGCGCTTGTGTCCGGGGAAAGCGAGGACCTGCCGATCCGCACTCGCGTTCACTTCACACAAACCTGAGCCAGGTGGATTTGTTGTGAAAAAACGGGTGACAGCAACAGACAAAACAAACACACAACCTATTCACTTGCAAATGTTTTGAGTGCTCAATTGACAGGCTGACGACGAGGCACGTTTTTGTGAGGCAACGCTGCTTTGGGGTTGTCGCGTGTATAGCGTTCTTGCACACATGTATCTCCTTGCCCCTCACTTTGTCTGTCCCCCCCCACACACACACACACAGTTACCTTTGGGGTTGTCACGTGTGTCAAACGTGAAGAGAAGCTCCGGCTTATTTGGGAACGAGTACACGAAGATCTGGTTCCGGAGTACCACGATCAACCTGCCCCACAGACAAGGTACAATATTCTCATACGTGTGTGAAGACGGGGACAACCTTCGATCGCAACAACCTTCTGTAAATTTCAGCATCTCTCGACGTAAATTCATACGCACTTGTCGTCTCGCATCCTGACAGCCTCGACGGGTTGTGAGAACCGGAGTTCGAGCACAAGATCCTTCTTGTAATCATCCCAGATGAGAACTGAAAGCGACAAGTATCTGTTCATTTCGTCATGTGCAAAGACAAAGAAACTGCATGCAAGTTCTTCCCAAGACAAGAGAGGTTGCTCCTGAAAAACAGAAATCAGAAATTCTCGCGCGCACAGATCGTTTCAGGCTCGTTTGGTGTACAACACTCAGAGAGACACTTTTGTTTCGACAGACACCCAATCGTCCACGCTGAAGTGTCACAAATTTGTGGAGGCGCACTTCGACGAACACAATTACTTCTTCAAGAGTTGAGAGGCCCCCTTGGTTCGGAGCTTCAACACAACAAACACTTCACTCTCTCAAGGTTTGCGACAGAAGCACCAGGAACGTTTACCTGTGTTTTCTGCGAACTTGGGCAGCGCTCCGCCTCCGACCAGAGCGACCAGGTTCGTTCTGTGCAGCATCGCTGTTTGACCTACACTCCCAACCACCTCCGCGCCTGCGAGAGAACAATTTGTTCGAATTTGTTCAGTTTATTCGGGTCAGAAAAGCGACCACAAGCACTTGCACTCAACACCGAGCGACATGATGTTGTTACTTTCCCGAAAACATTCGTTCAAGTCAATTTACCTTGACGCGCCTTTTCTGTGAGAGGTTCCACATTGTATATTCGAAAACCCGATTCCATCGAAGAGGTGAAGCACCCTGCAAACACGACTGGTGTTTCAAACGAAGCAGAAGGGGGATCAAACAAGGGACAAGCAATCGCATGCTCGCGTGAACCCTGTTATTGTGACTACCGAACATTACAAGAAGCAATTGCATTCTGCTCAGAAAAATGGAACCCCCCCGAGGGCACTTTCAAACCAAATACGCCAAAAAAAAATCAGTCGCCACGAGGAAACACAACGCAAAACAAAAATTCGAGTGTGGGCGATAAAAGAGGATAGGAAGATACATACCGTGATCTTGGTTAAATCTCAGACTAATGACACCTCTACTCGACATTTTCCTGATCTGTCTGTTTTCGTCTTCAAGCAAGCCGGATAATTGTTCGTTCAAAATGGTCGAAATGGCCCTAAAGTACTTTTCAAAGTGCAACAAAGAACTTGTTGACCAACAGAAGTTTGGCTCCTTCCCATCTCTGGTTGGGTGTTGAGCTCTCGCTAAACCGAAGAGTCCTGAATTATTTGTTGCAATATTTTTGTACAAATCCAGAAATATTTATACAAGTGTAATTGGTTGAATATGCAGTGAAATAGTTGTCTGGTTTGTTCTGTTTAATTGTCAAAACTGCAAACAGCCTTCTTCTGCCGAAGTTACCAGTGTGAAGTGTGACTTCAGAGACAGTGCCCTTTAGTTGCAGGAAACTTTTTTGAGGTACTCATTTAAAATTGACGATTAACTCCCTCAAAAAGGCTTGAATGTCGGCAAAAATAAATTCTAACAATAATATTTGCGGTGCGATACAATATGACGCGTGAACTTCCGGTTGTTTCGCGATTTTTGACGAGGAAAGATATAACCACAAGGATCGGTGCAAACGTGGATTTAACCACGGTTCAGAAAGTGTCACGAGATTTCGGGAAGTGATTGCGTTGCATAATTCGTTGCCTTTTTCTGTTGCTGTCTCCAGTTGTCTCGCAACGGGTGAGTGGATGCATTCTTCTGAACTTTCTTCGTTCGAATTTGCAGTTTTGTTTCTGTCTTGAGCATCAATTCAAACTGTTTGTCTTGATCAATTCAAAGTTTTGTGGACCAAAGTTGTGTTTCCATTTTGATCTCTCAGAAGGTTTTTGTTTGCCGGATCAGTTCGCTGGATCTCTTTCAGTTTGCAGACAAAGATGGCAGAAGGAACACAAAGTGATTTCGACTTTGACTCCAAAACGGATCGCGGACATTGCAATGTCTGTCGGATTGAATTGACATCGGCGGCGCACGCCAAGCAACACCTCGAAGGGAAGAAACACGACAAAGAGAAGAAAAGGTAGCAATGGTCCAGAGAACGTTTGAACAGGACAGAGAAAAAAAGATCGTGACAATTCATTGATTCCCTGTTGAGCGTACGTACCAATGGGTGTCGCCAGCAGCTCTAACTCGAAATGGTGTGTTGAACTAAAGTTGAATCAATCGTGTTTTTTTTTTTACAGGCGGCAGAGTTTCTTGGCGTTCCAGAACCCCGGAGCCGGTTCTTCAGGAGACCACCTGGGAGCGGACAGCAGCGCAGCTGTGGGGAACGGACAAGTGCCAGGTCCAGGGGGTGACCAGGCAGCGGACGAGGACGACGCCGTTGAAACGGTCTTTGGGCACGGCCAGACATGGTACAAGTGCGTGCCATGCAACAAGCTTTTGAACACGCAGGAACAGATGAGCATCCATCAGAAGAGCCCGAAACATCAGAAGGCGAAATCAAGAGGAACTTCTGGATCAGGAAGTGACCTCACAGTGTGGCACACCTGTGACATCTGCAAAAAGAAGTTGAATACGGCGCTGCAACTGGAAATTCACGTGAAGAGTCACGGAGAAGGAGCCGTCTCATCCGCCGGGGCAGGAGCTGATCGCACCGTGTGGCACACGTGCCCCGAGTGCAAGAAGAAGGTGAACACAGCGGAGCAGTTGGACATCCACATGCGCAGTCACTCTACTTCCGGCGGCACTACTTCCGGTTTCAAGCCCCTGGAGGGCGACATTAGTGACATCATGGTCGTCCCCGCTGACATGTCGTTGAGGGAGCATCTCGCACAGGAAGAAGAGGCGAACAGGAAGAAACGTGAGGAGATGTCCAGTGCGGCGGATGCGACTTTGAAGGATGCAGAGATGTTGGTCGTGATGCTGAACGAGCCGCGTTCGCACCACGGGGGTTCGGGTTCCATTGGAGTCGGCGCACCGGGAGACACCTATCGGTCGGAAGTCAACCCTGCTCGTACGCTGAAGCCTGCTGCGCACGACGACGTTTTGGGAGTAACTGGAGTGATGGCTGCTGATTCTGGTCGGTTTGAAGTTGATCACGTTGACCTGACGGCGCAACTGGCTGCTCTGCGTCAAGACGCGGAAACTGGTGACGACGAAGATTCTCCAGTCGAAGAGGAAGCCGACGACGACGCCATTCGAGGAATGTGCTCATTCGAGCTTTGCATTTGGCACTGCGGGGTTTGCGACAAGCATCTCACAGGCCCAGAGTCGAAACACGATCACCTGCAAGGAACGACGCACTTAAAGAACCTGAAAAAGAAAGGTCTCCTGGCAGCGGCCATCGCCAGTGGGGGACTCGTTGCTGATGGTCGCGCCACAGTCAAGACGCGTCCAAAGTCGAAGAGCACTCCGGACGGCTTCTACGACTTCTGTGACGTCTGCCAGGTTCCGTTCAGCGGCCCCGAGGCTCTCGCGTCCCACGAGAGAGGCAAACAGCACAAGGCCAAAGTCGCGAAATCGAAGGAGGCCCCTCGCCGAGAGATTCAGGTCGTTCAGAAGGACATGAATCTGGACAACACGGACGCGTTCGTTCTCACGAAGAAGGACCCGCGTGAATATCAGGTGGAGCTCTACAACAAAGCCATGGCGGCCGACAGTGTCATTTTTTTGCCGACAGGTGAGTACACGATCGAGTGGATGTCAACAGCCATACTTGAGCCACCCAATTATGCATCCACGCCCCCAGCACACACACACACGCACACACACACACACACACACACACACACACACACACACACACACTGCGCCAAACGCACAACTTTTCAACTGTGTTGGGGCGTCTGCGTCTCTGTTGCATTCGTTAGTGGTCCGAACATTGGCAGTTCAAAGTCTGTGTCCTTTTGACGAAAACGTAGACTGGTCTAGCACAAAAAATAGACAAACTGGCTGAGTCTCGTCGAGAAAATTAACACAGTGAGAGTTTCAAGAGTTCTCTTCGCGTTTTCATACTATATCTCGCATCCGTTGCAGGAACTGGAAAGACGTTGGTGGGAGTCATGGTGATTGCGAAGATGCTGAAGTTGAACCCCGCGCGTCCTGTCGTCTTCCTCGTCGACAAAGTGCTCCTCGTGCTGCAGCAGTCCCAGGTCATCAGGACCGAGCTCCAGGACAAAATATTCCGCAGGTAACGCGCATCTGAAGAACTGGGTAACTTGTGAGGCGTGAACGTTTGTGTGTCTGGTTGTTGTCAACATAACCAGCAGCATTTGGAATGTGTCGCTCTACGAGCATTCTGCGCAAGCACTTGCAAGAGTCGTGGAGGGACAGAAAGGAAACTTGCACACTGTCAGGCAGACACAAATCAAGGATTCTTTGTGACAGTTTCGCGTCACTGACGGCGGTTGTTGTTGCTTCTTGTTCAGATACGACTACGGCAGCGAGAGGTACGAGGACCGGAGGCTGCGGATCGCGGCGCTGTGCGGAGAACAGCAGAGCACCGAGGACCTGGGCGACGTGCCGCTGTGGCAACATGACGTCATCGTCGTCACCGCAGGTGCGTCACGTCATTCAGGTTCTTCCTCCAGAAAATCACACATTCCTGCACGTCTGCTGACCCGTATTTGTTGCAGAATTGTACATTGTCCGCGTGTGTGCACGTGCGAGGAAGAATTGGGGGGCGCTGACCTGTGTGGTTGCTCTTTGGCTCACCACCCAGATCGTGGGTCCGCCCCTGGAAATACTCAGCCCTCTGTGGTTTTCGCAGCGTACTACCAGAACTTGCTGCAGGCGCGCGGCGCCTACTGGCAGGACAACTGCCTGGCTGTGTTCGACGAGGCGCACCACTGCACCAAGAAGCACCCGTTCAACGTGCTGCTGCAGGACTACCATGTGCCACTTCCGGCGCAGGACAGACCCAAGGTACGCTACAGAGTCAGGGTATGCTGTAAACACACAGATCCGAGGCACGCTGAAGGAATACCTGCAAAGCCATACCCACAACCCGGCCCACGTCACAACAAGAATTGCATGTTGCACTTGGCGCGCAGTGCGCAACGCTGTTCAAGGTGAAGTTTGGACCATTTTCTTTTCAGGTGCTGGGTTTGACAGCTTCGCCTGCGGGGAAACCAACCTTGGACCAAACGAAGGAGATGTTGAAGGTACTTCTGAAGAACATGGGCGAGGTGCGCGTGCAGATGGTGGAACAGGAAGAGGAGGAGCTGGAAAGGTGAGATGCGCGCTTCAGTTCAACGCGGTTGTGCTGCAATGTGTGTTGTGCTTAGATCAGCACTTTGGAACCTGCGAACACACTGGTGTCGTGCCCAATGAGCTGCACATTGTCCAGTTTGCAAAGAAGAACCAAGGCACTTCCACAACACTGGTGCACCTGCCATTGTTTCTGTGGCAGGTTCCGGTCGTCAGCTGAGATCGTCCTGCAGGAGCTGATGCAGCACCCTAGCGAGGAGAAGCTCGTCCAGGGGCTCGTTCATAACATGCAGGCGGCGTGCCAGGCCCTGCTCAACGAACCCCAGGTCAAGGACATAGGTGAGTGGCTTCACGTGCAATTCAATGAGTCGCACGGTGATTGTGCAGCGACAAGAACGCAGCATTGAAACTGGCCTGTGCAACAATATGTATTTGATTGTGTATCCATTGTGCGCGTTTGTCTGTGTTGCCAGGTGGCGTGGTAACCAAGGCGCTACAAAATATTGACAGCAGTGCAGAATTGTTCGGCACCAGTGCGAGCGAAATGTACGGCAAACTGGAGGAGATCTTGGATGAGAGTAAAGAGCAACTTGAGACAACGGCCCAGCGGATGGGAGGTCAGCAGCTGCCTTGTCCCTTTTGTACGCATTGGGTGGGGGTGAGGTGTCTGGTGTGGGCACTTGTGCCAGACCCCCTCCCCCTCCAACAGCACGGACAGCTGGTCCTGCACTGTTTGCCGAGTTGGGCCAGAAGTGTTGGAATGCCAACCGTGTGGAACCGCGCGCTTTCTGGGCGTTTTCAGTTTGATATATCGCTGCAGGGAATGTCGCGAGCTTGTGGTCGCACCTGTCTGACGTCATCAACGTTTATTACGACCTCGAGGAACTCGGCTTCAACGTGGCGCTGGAGCAACTCTCCAAGGTCAAGGACCAAGCCGTCGGAGGCTTCGCTGACGTCGAGTCACGTGGTGTTTCCTGCGATGTGCTCCGGGGAATCCTGGAGGAGTTCAGCACGCCAGAGGGTGCGGCTGTGGGACCAGGTGAGGAGACTGTGACGTCAGCATGCTGTATTGTAAAGAGAAATCGTTGGAGGCTTGACGTATACCGGGAAAAAAATCCGCACAAATGAAATTTGCAAATTGCAGGGTACCCAACGAAGAAAGAATGTCTTGTGGATGCGATCAGGACCCGTGTTGATTGGTCGGAAGGGAAGAAGAAGGAGCAACCTGATTGGCCCATGGTGCTGGTGCTGGTGCAGAGACGCGAGTTCGCCATGAAGCTCGTCGATTGGCTGCGCGACTGTGCCGTTGTCAAGGAGTTGTCCCTGAAGGTGCGAGTGATAATGCGTTTCTTGTGATGCCGACGACACGAATTGGTGACTTTTCCAGAGTGCTTGTTTCAGACTGACCATTTCAGCTCGATGCGTGTTGTACTCTCTGCCTTGTCCCAAAGGTCCACGCGCCGTCCTGAATGTGCTTGGCGACGGTTGTTACACCGTTTTCACCGGTTCACACCAGGTGGCGCGGCTGGTGGGTCACGGCGCGGGGAGGAGCGACGGCGGCATGAGTGTGAAGCGACAGGAGAAGACGCTCGCACAAATCCGACAGCATCAGTTCGACATCATCGTCGCCACGTCCGTCGCCGAGGAGGGACTCGACATCCCCGAGTGCGAGGTGCGTACTTCCGGTGAATGGGTACCGGTGTGTGTGTGTGTGTGTGTGTGTGTGTGTGTGTGTGTGAATGGCTGCAGTCTTGTCAGCCCCCCCCCCCCTCCTCGGGCAATAAATCTCGCTTACTAGTTGGCACTCCACAGATCGGGCTCGGTTGATGGCTTTACACACATCTGAGAGTCACCGCGGACCGTGTTTCTCTGACAATCAGTGTCCTTTCTCTGCAGCTGGTGATCCAGCTGGACGTGCCCACGACGGTGACGACGCTGGTGCAGGTGCGCGGCCGCGCGCGCAAGCGCGGATCGCACTACATCCTCGTGTGCCGCTCCAATCAAATGGAGGACATGCGCGACCTGATGCTGCGCGAGAAACACATGATCGACGCCGTGCGCGACGCCGTTGGCGCGCAGAGGGACCGCGCTGCGTTCTGACGCCAGGGTCGGACTTCGTTCAGAACAGCGCTGCGATGTGACGCTGTCCGGACGCTTCGCGAGGCGACGTTTACGCGGTGCATTTTGGAGGTTTCCACGGCTAGGGTGCGATATCACTCGCTTCCACTGGAGACGCCACCCAGGACCAGAACCAGGTTACCATGGGGCCCAACACCGTGCAAGACACCACCCGAGACGAACTCACCATCATGCAAGATACCATGCAGGACCAGGCAGCCATGGGAGTCACCACCACGCAAGATACCATGCAGCACCAGGCAGCCATGGGAGTCACCACCATGCGAGATAGCATGCAGCACCAGGCAGCCATGGGAGTCACCACCATGCGAGATAGCATGCAGCACCAGGCAGCCATGGGAGTCACCACCATGCGAGATACCATGCAGCACCAGGCAGCCATGGGAGTCACCACCACATGAGATACCATGCAGCACCAGGCAGCCATGGGAGTCACCACCACGCAAGATACCATGCAGCACCAGGCAGCCATGGGAGTCACCACCACGCAAGATACCACGCAGGACCAGGCTGCCATGGGAGTCACCACCATTAGAAACACCATTCAAGAGCAGGCTGTCATTGGGTACAATATCATTGGACTCACCACCATCCAGGACCAGGCTGCCATTGGACTCAGCACGACATGAAATACCATCCAGTACCAGGTTGCCACGGCACTCAGCACCTTCAGAAGTACCACCCAGGACCAGGCTGCCATTGCACTCGCCACCACGCAAGATACCACGCAGGACCAGGCTGCCATGGGAGTTGCCACCATCAGAAACACCATTCAAGAGCAGCCTGTCATTGGGTAAAATATCATTGGACTCACCACCACGCGAGATACCGTGCAGGACCAGGCTACCATGGGAGTCGCCACCACGCAAAACACCACCTGAGAATAGGCTGCCGTGTGACTCAACACAACAGGAGACACCCTTCAGGACCAGGCTGCCATTGGACTTGACACCTTCCAACAATAATCTGCCATGGGACCCGACACCTTGTGAGGTACCATCCAGGTCCAAATATGATTCAAGGCCATGCAAGACGCCATCCAGGGCCAGACTGCGTCATGATTCAAGACCAGGTGAGACGCCGTGCAGGACCAGGCTGCGTCACGATTCGACTCCGCGTGAGACGCCAACCAGACGCCACGTCGTGACGCCATCAAGGAACGCATCTCTGCGTCGTGCACCATCCAGAACTACGCTGCGATGTGATGCTGTCTGGACACCACGCGATGGTCAGGCGTTTGTTCAGCACGAGAGGCAAAGAAGGGGGAAGGGAAGGAAAGGAAGAGGAAATAGAAGAAAAAGAAAAGAAAGAGGAGAAAAAGAAAGACCGCCATCCAGACACCGTGTTCTGATGCCATCAAGGAACGCGACGCCACGGGAGACATCGTCCAGGACCACGACGCCGCGATGTGATGCCGTCTTGATACCACGGGTGACGCCGGGCAGGGCCGCTGTCTGGGGGCCACGTGACACGTCGTCAAGACGTCACGTTGTGACGCCTTCACGGAGCGCAACGCCACGGCATACGCCGTCCAGAGCTTCGCTGCGATCCAACATTGTCAGGACGCCACGGGAGACAGCGAGTAGGACGACGCGGCGTTGTGACGCTGTCTCGACGCCACGCCAAGCGACGTTCACACGGCGCATTTTGGCGCCGTCCAGGCACCACAGGAAACGCCTTTTTGAAGAAGACGACCACTCTCTACTTTGTCACCACGAGGCGCGGGAGACTGCACTCGCGACGTTCAGAAACAAAATCAACTGTGGACAAATCAGTGCAAATCGTGTCGTTTTCTGCAGCCTTGTGGAATGAGAAGGCTCCTGTCGCCGTCGCATTCCTCGACGTTATGATTTGGCTTTTCTCTGCGCATGTCATGGAGGGAAGTGGTGAAATATCTTTCGGTTGATCTGGTGGGATGGGGTGGTGGTGGTGGGTCTTGGCGCGAGAAACTATCATTTCGTTCTTCGTGTTGATTGCCAAAGGTCGAACTTTGCTTTGATGTTTATGTTTTACTGTGAGCAAGTATTGTTGTTCTCTTGTCAGTATGTTACAGGAATCGATATCCAAGATACATGAATAGGCAGGGGTTGATCAAATGTTGTTGGGCAATATACGGTATTTACAGTTCTTTGTCTCAGTCCGAAGCTTACTTTCTGGAAATGATCTACAGAAGGAGCTTCTTCCAAAAAAGTAAAGTTTGCAACTTTACCGATTTTGCGGACGTCTTTGTAAAGTTTTTGGTTTGCACAGGTGCGTCACGAAGGCACCCGCACACCAGTGACTGTCAGAACTGTCAGGGCGATGGTCGTCTGGCTATTATACATACAATTCAGTCAGTCGGGGATGACAGACAAACCCCACGGTTTTACAGGTGACCATCACCCTGTGGTGATGCAGGTCCATCTCGTCATTGATAAGCTTCCAGATATTTTCATGGGTGTCACCTGACTGTCACGACAAACAGAAAAAAGACTTCTTGGCGATTGCGCTTTTGGTGACGCGCCTGTGCTGGTTACGTGGCATTGTTGTTGCAGTTGTTTCGTTTGTTTCACAATTTACGTGTGTGCGAATTGGAGTTCAGCACACGCCGACTGCGAAAGCATTGGCGCGTGCAATTGAAGTGATCACCCTGGACCGGGGCCTGGAAGTGATTTTTAGGTGATTTGAGGTGGGTTGCACGATTTGAGCCAAATCGGTGCGAGCCAAATTGAAGCACCTATAGGCAGCGTCTTCCAAAAGTATGTCAGCAGCAGTTTCATGGT
>JAAUXT010045202.1_pt1 | contig 20801 bp, 18 predicted proteins | sample 7278171 | NCBI WGS metagenome assembly JAAUXT01 (sample SAMN14350112, study PRJNA611818) | marine sediment metagenome | isolation source: surface marine sediment (1.8m) | place: French Polynesia: Moorea | collected 2018-08 | reverse complement strand
ATTTTGTGCTATTTTGCTGGAAATTACCCAGCATTCCTCCCCCTCATGAGGTGATCACGTGATCGCGGGGTTTTCCCACTCTCTCAGATCTGAAAAATGGACGTGGTGGAACTTGAGGCGTGGAATTTTCTCAAACAACAGATCGTTAGGAGAATCTATTTTGTCTCAACACGCATGGGGTTGCAGCCCCTCTCGACGCCAGTGATTGACAATGTCGTGGCTTATTTCTCTATTGGGTCGCCTGTATCGAACATCTGTTTGCGGACAATGGTCATCAGACTGGCGTTCAACATTCACGTTGTGCCATATCAATCATAAGGTGAGTGGTTCGCAAGTCACACCACATGGTAGGGTGGGAGGTTACATTCCAAAGTGTGGACAGACGCACACATGAATGCTAAGGGTTTTTAAGCCAACAGCGGGACTTAGATGGCCGGCTACGCGACCATCAATAAAATTTCAGACAAAAATTCATGAGGGTGACGACGCGACAACGCGTCCGATTGCTCAGGCGTTGGCGAAGTGGACAATTCATACGTCACCACCGATGGCCCGGTGGCGAAATGGATAACGCGTTCGACTTCGGGGAAAACTTAGACTGAAGTAATCGAAAGATTGTGGGTTCGAGTCCCATCCGGGTCGTATCTTTTTCTTCCGTTGACCACAAATTTCACGCGTTTTGCTTTGTTTTTTCTGCCCCCTCCATTATGGATCTGGTACAATGTCCACACCCTGAAGTGCAAGTTTGCTTCGGTTTTGGATTTGCAGTGGCAAATGGCGAGGAAGAAACATTCCAACACAACGATGTCACAACCCACCGCCCGTTTGGAACAGAAGAGAAAATAATTTCCAGATGAGAATCAACCGCCACCTGACAGTCAAACCAAATCAAGTAATATCGTTCATGACAGAAGAGTGCGGAAACAGGGAAAGTAGAAAGTAAAATAATTCTCAAAAGTTCGTCTGCTGCGGTTCCTCCGTGGAGTCTTGCTATTGGTCCACGCTATCTCTCTGTACAGATGACAGCAACCGTTGTTCAACCGGGACAACAATAAATAAACTTTTGAAACGCCAATAGCATGCTACTTGCGACAATTTTACAGACACAGAAAATTATGTTTAAACTAATACGTTGTCTTTTCTTCGATAATATTCAAAGAGCTTTGCTGGAAGCATTCCACAAGAGCAGGTGACACCAGTCCCTCCTAGGACGGAAGTGGAGCTGCACACTTGGAGCGCTGTGATTGGGCCACCTCGGCAGCGCCGCAGCCAACAGAGAAACGTGTCTCTCAACTTCACTCACACACGGGAACAGTGGCGAGGAAAGGACTCTTCTGGCAGTAGTTTTTCCAAATTTTCGAAGGCACAGCCATCATGGCTAAGAAATTCTGGTATCTGGGACTTTTAGGACTGTTACTTGTAGCAGGTGAGTGGGGAAAGTTGTGTGTTTTTCTGTAGTTTTTGCAGAAACAGTGATTGAATTTCAGGAGCAAACACCGGTAGACAGAAGCAACGATTTGTTGGCTTTTGCTCCGATCCGCCGTCCAAAAATAGGTGCCGATATCTAGGTCAGTGTACTCATTGCAGGATGTTTTCAGCTGCTTTGTGTTTACAGCGGGCAGTTTTTGGGCATTCGTGTTCAAAGTGATTGCACGCAACAAATTGTTTCCCCTCCCTCCCCGATACAATTCAGATCTTCAATCCACGTCAAGATCTAACAGTATTTTTGTCGAATTCATGTTGATTGCAGTGTGGAAAGAACAACCTAAAGTGTCAAATTAATTCTGTTGCCATTCAAATGTCATGGCTTCCACTCACTACGAGTGTGCAGAAATTAACTTTTGGAATTGCGTCGTGTCGGGATGTTGTTTCTCCACGTGTCAAAGGGGCGTGGCGAGACACGTGAAACCATTCAGGAAATCGGAACCCATGCTTGCCGACTGGGGTCAGTGAAACACGCCAGTGGGGTGGGGCCGGGATCACCTTGTCACCGAAAAATCAAATGCAGGAAAATGCATCATTTTGGGAAAATGTTATGTCAGGTTGCCTGCCTGTTCCGCGTCTCTCAGGATCGGACCCCACGACTGGATTCGGGATCAGCCAGAGCAGCATCCCATTGATTCACAGTCCGAGTTGGTCCCTTGCTCAGTCCCCGCAAGAACAAAACTGTTGTCTAAACTGTTGTCTTTGCAGGACTAGCGGCTGCGGAGGAAGATGGGGAGGCGACGGTTGAAGAGGACATCGGCAAGAGTCGTGACGCGTCGCGAACCGACGACGAGGCAGTGGCCAGGTGAACGAACACTCGAGCTCGTGTGTGTGTGTGTGTGTGTGTGTGTGTGTGTGTGTGTGTGTGTGTGTGTGTGTGTGTCATGTGCATCCAAAGGAGATTGCTGAGGCAACACCTGAAGGTTCAGTGTGAGGCACTGGCGACCTAGCGTGTCGCTTTGGTGGCATCACCTTCATGAGGTCTCAAGAATTTGTCAGTGGCTGCCAGCCCAGTGACCACGGTGTTGCTTTCATGGGTAGGGGTTGATGGCTGCTGAGAAATGACTGGGTGGTCATCCCCCCCAACCCCTAAGAATTTCGTGGCAGTTATCACTTCCCGGGGAAGTTGACTTGGGTTTTGCCGGAGAAAAATCACACGTCGGTGAGGCTGAATGCGATCGACACAGGCACAGGTGCCTGCGCAGAGCGAGCCTGTGCAATGACTGGTACCAAGTGAAGCGCCTGTCGGTCGGGGTGGGGGGGGGGGTGATACAGACCGTCAACAGGTGACGGTCACAGGTTGGGGGTGGGGCGGCGGACATCCAAACAAGCGACTCGACGATCGTAGCTGTGCAGTTCGTCACATTTCTCCCAAAATCGTAAGGCAAGATCGGTAGGGTGACGGTCTTTTGTCCGTTACTCCAACCTCCCTCCCCGCCTCACCTCCAGACGCTTGCAAAGATCAGGGGTGGATACTCGTAGACACCCAAAAATCAGGTCCAGACAAATGAACAGAAAAATCTTTTCCCTTCCCCAGGCCACCCAAGTGGGTTGAGCCGGCACCAGCGGTCCGAGAAAAATGTTCTTCACACCAGAAGTTTTGGAGTGGTGTCGAATTCTGAGATGATGATTTCTTGCCTTTGAATCGTTCCTCCAGATCGTGGCAGAAAAATCTGTCATTCGCGGAGATGTTTTCTGTTTTATGCTTTGAAAAGAGCAAGAACTTGTGCAAGTTTGCATCGTGTCAGACTGAAAGTTGTGAAGTTACGAGATTTTTATGCCCTTGGTTGCCATAGTAGCAAAACAGTTGGACTGAAATGTCAGAAGTTATCACTGTGACTTGGCATACAAATTGAACTATCGGTAAGATTTCTCGGAATAGCATACCTTGTTTTCATTGGTATTTTACCCTGGAGAAGTTTTTTTCACTGCTTGAAAGTCATTGTCTGATCAACCAAAAGAAACGAGAGGTCCATTGCAACGCTGACGGAAATGTGTGTTCGTACAATTCATGAATCGTTTGGTTCCATCATGACACTTGCAGGGAGGGCGAGGCGATCCAGCTGGAGGGGCTGAGCGTCAAAGAGATGCAGGAGTTGCGCGACCGAGCAGAAAAACACACATTCCAGGCCGAGGTGGACCGTATGATGAAACTCATCATCAACTCTCTCTACAAAAACAAGGAGGTTCGTACTCTTGTTCCTTGTTTTGCATGGGTGCGGTGTGTGTGTGCGCGCGAGCGTGTTAGGAAAAGGGGTTGGGGTTGAGGGTGGCGAGGTGGACATTTCTGTACTTATCGATGACCAGCCAAACTCTGCGCCCCTTCAAAAGTAAAATTTTGCACCTGACTGGAAAAACAGGAGGGGGGGGGGCGGTGCTGCCTCTGGAAACATCTCTCGTTGCTTTTGAAAGTTTACTGAAGCAGTCCGGTGTGTTGTGAAGTCGTAAACGAGACTGCATTGCGACTGCACAGTCTCGATTCGTTCACAATGCAACTGCGCGCTACGTTGTTGACAACCATCAAATCCTCATGAGCCACAAGTTTTTCACACTCAAGAATGAAGCTGCTAGTGCATTCGTGTGTGTTCCCGGTTATCGCTCCGCAAAGAGGCGATACCGAAGCTTTCATGTCTCAGGTGCAGAGCCTGGGTTGTTGGGCAACAGACCCGCTTTCCTCGAGTAGCTGCGCTCAAAAGTTTAGCGCCAAGCTTTGAGTGGTGTGATGAGGGAAGGCGTTTCTTTTCGTGGGTCAGAAACGTTGGCCTTCACCGATGCTGTTCGCTTTGCCGAACTTGAAGGTCGCCATTGAAAACAGTTCAGCAGAAGCGAGGCCTGATGAACAAAGAAAAAGTTTGAGAAATTAGAAATAAATAGGAAGGGAACTGTAAATCTCGTTGGTATGTTCTGAACATGCCCATCGCAGCGTGACGTCCATCGGGAGGCGACTGCGCAGAGGTTCGGGCGGCTCGGAAGTCTGGCGATGCGAGGGGTCCATCCAGGGTTCGGGAGTCTGGGTCACAAGGAACCAGTAAAACCTGAAGGGTTCTGTTCTGGCCATGCATTGTCCAGACGATTGTGTGATTCGTCGCTTGCGAACAGTTTTGCTGACGCAGTTCGTATCGTCGGAGATGTGCTTCAGGTCTTGCTTATCAAGATTCACCTGCACTCCCCCCGTTCCACCCAAGAGATAGGGGCGGAAAGCTTTGTGTTTTTAACGATGCAGTGGCTGATAAACGAGCGATGCCCCCTCAGCGGGCCGCATGTAACATGGCTACAATAACATTGTGCGTTGCGAACAGCTGTAGGTCGATGTTGTAACTCCGAAGCCGCTATTTTGGCAAAAGCTACACTTGGAGCATCAAGCGTTAGTTAGCATGGTTAGAAGTTTGCAGGTACAGGAGAAACTTCATCACTGAAGACGGCAGACTGCGTTGCGTTGGGCTCGATTCTGACTCGAGACATCTGTGGATTCGTGGTGCATTTCAGAAGGTGTCGGGTGCGTGTGTTGAACTGCAAACAGCTCCAGGGTCAGTTCCTTTCCCCTCGGCCGTCAGAACGTTTGGTTTGAGCTGTTCCACTTGCCACGATGAGATTTTGGGAATTTCCTACAAAAGTGGTCAAGATGTGCAACGCCGTCCTTTGTCGATCGTAAAATTCGCTGGCGTGAGCGTGTGTGCACGTTGTGGTGGAACGAGGAGACAGGGAGACGAATTTGCGAAGAATAAAATCCTGACACTTGAAGCTTTTGGTCAAGTGCATTGAATTTGAAGAAGAGCAGCAATGTCTGAATGAAGATTCCAGGGCGGATGGTGACAAAACAATTTTTGAGGACTTCCGGGGAGAGTCAGAAAGTGGCAGAAGTTGTCCAGTGTCAGCCGATTGTGTGAAGCTTTCAGTCTGGCTGTTACGGTAGTTGTTGCAGCAGTTAGATCTGAGCTAGGGCGACGAAATCGCCCAATTTTGAGTCCCCTGGATGGTGGTTTGGGCCCTGCATGACCTGGATCGTATTAATAGGTGTCAGTCACTGATCAGCAGCCGTCGGACACCTGTGCAGAATCATGTAACACAATGTACAGATTGTTGTCTGTTGCGCAGTGATCGCTTCGCCAGAAAGACACTGGCTGCGCAGCGCAGCTGTGGAACGAGAGAGAACCGTGTCGATTGTGATGCTGCGGGGGGATTTCAATGTGAAGAGAGAGAGTTCCATGGTTGGCACCTGGGTGCTCGGCGGATGGGCTGCAGCGAAGAGAGTGCAGTTGATTCCGCTCGACTGGCCCAGTTCCCAGCCCAAGGTCGTTCACCTGATCAGGGGATCAGCTGCTTCTCCGCTGCTGCTGCATGTGTACAACTGCAGGGACGCAGGCAGAGATCGAGGCAATGCGAGAGAGAATGTTTACTGGCTGCTGTTGTGGGGAACGCCACAAGAAAATGAGCTGCGATTTTTGCGTCAGAAGTTCTGATCCAAGCTGGGTGGGGAATTTTTTCCACCGGTCTCCTTGTTGTGGCGTGTTTGTATGTGTGTGTGTGTGGTCGTTCCTGGGTGGTATCATCCTTTGCGAAAGCAGGATTGCTGCCACAGTTTGGAGCAGGGGTGCAATGGCTTCCTGGCTCTGTGGCTGCAGAGGCAGAGTGCATCAGACCTTCGCCTTCATCTTGTGTTGGCAGCGGAACATTTCTTTGCCTGATGGCTTTCATTTGCCTGGAGGTCCTCGTGTTGCTGAATCCGAAGTGGAGGCTGATTTTCTTGCCCAGAATCAGCTGAGTTCGTGGCAGACCGTGCCAACGTCCCGTAGAAGCCGACATCATGGAAACCGTGACGATGTACTCGTAGTCGTACAACACAACGAGTTGGTTCAGCGACGCGGTCAGAGAAACGTCTCCGAGCGGTTTGGGGTGAAACGGAGCTGTCTGAGAACAACGATGGTTTCATCGTTGGTCGTGAAAACGGACACGGAAACCGAAAAGTGGAACCTTGGGGGTCATGATTTGATCAACGAAACACGAACGCAGGCAGTTCGGACGCTCGGACTGGGAAACTGCAAATTGGACGAACTTGCAGACCTTTTTGGCGCAGGAAAAGTATGAAATTCGTCACAGTCACATCGCGGTGCGAAACAGCCCAAGGTAGAAGAGCATTGAGAAGGGAACCAGGTATCTGCAGGAATGCGCAAACACCACTTGTGCAACGACCTTGACTGACGACTTGCTGTTGTGTCGAGACTGCAGGATGAGAGATCGCAGGGACTCTCACCAGGCCGGGAAGGGTTCGTGCCGTGAGGCTCGTCGCGGAGGTCGCTGTGAACTTGATCCAGACGACGGAAGTTGGCCTCGCAATGAGTCATGTGGTCATTGTGAACAAGTTGTCTTGGAAGGGTGTTGTCCCCGAAACCCTCAATCTCTTTGTGAGTAAATGAATGATCAGTCACCCCCCAAAACGAAGTCGTGATGAGAAGTTGCTGAAACCTGTTTGCGCGTGCGCTTTTGTTTGTGTGTGTGTGTGTGTGTGTGTGTGTGTGTGTGTGTGTTTGGGGGGGGGGGCTGCGTGTGTGTGAGTGTGTGTTTTGGGGGAGCCAGTTCCCTTTCTTCGTTTGCATTCAGAGCCAACGCGCATCGTTCGTGAGCATGCAATTGTCCCGCAAGTTCTGTGCGTGCGTAAGTGAGGTGACGGGCATGGAGAGGGATTGTAGCAACTGGTGAAGACTTCTCGTAGGTGCAAAACTGAATGCCAGCAGACGCAGCAACCTGTTGGATTGTGTGTTCTGCCGAACATTTTGCTTCAAGGTGTCTGCAGCCTCCGCTTTATCACGTGTAACATTGTTGAGCTCTCGTGAATCACAGACGCAACAAGACCACCGGAGGCTTCCCCAGAGTTACCGGCGGTTCAAGGTGCACTTGACGTGCAAGTCTCTGCAGGATGCTGTTCCAACAGACGCATTCTTTGAAACGTTGACTTTGTGACCTGTCAGCAGTGCGAGCACGCTGTTCTGCAATGCGTTGTGACGAGACTTCACCGACGACAGAGCATCACTCTTTTCCCACCTGACTTCCGTAATCCTTCCAATGACAATTTCTGTCTTTTGTCTTTGCAGATCTTCTTGAGGGAGTTGATCTCCAACTCTTCTGATGCACTTGACAAGATCCGCTTTTTGTCGCTGACGGACAAAAACGCGCTGGCAGCAACGGAGGAACTGTCCGTAAAAATAAAGGTGAGGCTTCCTTCCCAGTTACTGCAATTTTCGTGAGTGCGCCACTTTTCAGTCTGAAGGTGTCTGGAGACCATCCTGTGATGGAGTCACCGGTAGAGTTTGTCTGCGTGTAGCTCAGCCACTGTGGTCTTCGTGAAACAGGTGGATAAAGACCACGGGTTGCTACACATCACGGACACAGGCATCGGGATGACCAAGAACGACATGGTCACCAACCTGGGAACCATCGCCAAGTCGGGCACGTCCGACTTCCTCACGAAGATCTCCGAGGCGAAGACGACGGCGGAAATGAACGATCTGATCGGGCAGTTCGGTGTCGGATTCTACTCGAGTTTCCTGGGTGAGTTCTGCAGCGTTGCGCATGCGTCTGATGTGGGGCTTCCGATTCTGCTGATGCTAACAATCTCAAAGGGAAGGGGTGCGAGACACAAAACCTATCAGTCTCGGAGGACAGCGCCTGAAACTCGGTGCGTGTTGGCTTGCAGTGTCAGACAGCGTCGTGGTGACGTCGAAGCACAACGACGACGACCAGTACGTGTGGGAATCGGACTCGAGCTCGTTCACCGTGACACGTGACCCGCGCGGAAACACGCTCGGCCGCGGCACGTGCGTGACGCTGAAGCTGAAGGAAGAGGCCCACGACTACCTCGAGCAAAACACCATCAAGGACCTCGTCAAGAAGTACTCGCAGTTCATCAACTTCAACATCTACCTGTGGGACAGCAAGGTACGGCACCCGCGGGGCTGGGCGTGGGTGGGGCTGCACTTTGCAGAGGGGGGCCCGGGGGGGGGTGTAAACTCTCGTATGAAAGTGCAAAAGTGCAGGTGGACAGGTCGCCGTCCTTCACCAAACGGCACATGAAACACAGACAGACACACACACGCGCACGCACACACACACACACACACACACACACACACACACACACACACACCACACTTCATCCCACACGAAACTGACCCCATTGGTTGACCCGTCAACAGGTGATCAAGGAGCCGGTGCCTCAGGACGATGATGATGCTGAGAAGAAGGATGAGGACGCTGACGCCGAGAAGGACGAGGAGAAGGACGATGACGCGGCTGTGGAGGAGGTCGAGGAGGAGAAGCCAGAGCCCAAGACGGTCGACAAGACTGTGTGGGACTGGGTGCTCGTCAACGACAACAAACCGCTCTGGACGCGGAAGTGAGTACCACTGATACCTGCGTCGTGTTCTGCGGAGAATTCACCCGCGATTCTGGCGGGTCTCTGAGGATTCGTATCATGCAGCTTTTCCTGTGTGCAGATCTTTTGCACTGTACCGAAATTCAATTCCACTCAATTGCTGATTCTTCGCTTACCAGGCGTTGCCTACTGCTTGCGACAAATCACGATCTTCGTCGATCGTCCTTGGTTGGCGCGACGATCTCTGAGATTTCTCCAAGAAACATGGCTACTGTGTGTTTCAGACCGAGCGAGATCTCTGACGAAGAGTACAATGAGTTCTACAAGAGCTTCAGCAAGGACGGCGACGCCCCCATGACGCGCACGCACTTCACCGCCGAGGGAGAGGTACGTGCTCCACGCGCCCTGCACGCTGGCTCATATTTTTCGCTTTGCTTACACATTGCAATGCAAACCTATTTGCAGAGTACTTCACAGCATAAGAGATTCAGTTGTTATTGTGTTCCTGCAGCAGAAACTTTCAGAATGATTTAAGATTTTAGCGTGCATTAATTTGTTTTGCCCGCCGTTTTTTCCCCACCAGTTTATTGCAGAACGTCAGTATTTTACTTTCATTGTTGCCGGTGGAACGAAATGAGGAGACACCTCTAATTTTTAACAGTGTTTGGCCATTTCAGGTAGTAGCTTGAAATAGCCAGACATGTCTCCCCATTTCAGTTTGAGGGTGAAATGACTTTGCACCCTTGCCTTGTGCACTCGGACATTGTTCACCTCATGTCTGGCCATTTCAAGTCAACTGAAATGGCCAGACACCCGTGTCTCCTCATTTGGAGTATTTGACCATTTCGTTCCACCGGTCCTTTGTCCGGGCTATTTTTCTGCACTGCCAAATCTGTTGCCACTGATACATAATCTGTTTTGTTTCGTTTGGTCGCACGAGACCGTGTTTCTCAATGAAAAACCGCTTCTTCTCAAGTTTCGTTGTGCGACTATCTGTTGTGAACTGGTCCTGTGATTGTCTGCATTGTGTTTTTGAATGCACGAAGTTGGCAGAAAGTTGTACTTGTCATTGTAGAGTGACATTCCGTCAGTGAGTTCTTGTCAGAACAAAACGAAAATGATGTCAAAGAAAATGGTCATTCTCGATTTCAAAAAGAACCAAACATTATCAAGGAGGGAAACTTTTGGTTGTGGGGAGGGAGGAAATGTTGCGTTGCACGAGTGTTGTGTCGCAATCGTGAGTGGTTCGTTCGTTGCTCAGGTGACGTTCAAGTCGGTGCTCTTCATCCCCGAGAAGTCTCCGTCCGATATGTTCAACAACTACGGCAAAAACATGGAGTTCATCAAGATGTACGTGCGTCGCGTCTTCATCACCGACGACTTCAAGGACATGATGCCCAAATATCTGTCGTTCGTGCGAGGAGTTGTAAGTGCCTATTGGTTCAGTGGTTTCTCCTCCTGTCCTCCTCCTCTGTGGCTCCGTCTGGGTGAAGAGTTGGTGGAAGTTCACGCTGAGAGGGGGGGGGGAGAGATTGGGGTTGGGAAGAAACATCGAAGGGATTTGGTGAAACACTACAGAACGCGAACATCCATCACATCTGTCACCCAGAACGAGACCACGTGGTTTGGCACTTCCTTCCGGTGCTGACCTGGCTCTGACCCCTCCTCCTCCCTGGTTCCCATTGACACGGGCCGCCGGTTTCGCTCCTCGTCCAGGTGACGTTCAAGTCGGTGCTGTTTATCCCGGTGAAATCGCCTCAGGAACTGTTCAATAACTACGGCAAGCGCACAGACTTGATCAAAATGTACGTGCGCCGGGTGTTCATCACAGATAACTTCGAGGACATGATGCCCAAGTACCTGGCCTTTGTGAAGGGCGTCGTAAGTACAGCGCTGGTGATCAGTGTTGTGTTTGTGCCGGACCGACGCTCGTGAAGATCACGAAACATCTGCAGAACAGAATTACGAGGGAGACTTGCAGAGCGTATTTATACCTCATCAGGTTTTCTGTCGGACAATGAGAGGCAATACGAGGAAAGATCTTCTTGGGAACGTGCCACGCCATTCCCCAGTGAATGTGCGCACTCGTTGCTCCGTGATCCAATCTTGCGTACCGACCGAGGGACACCGGTGAATTCAACGGACATTGTCCGACACTGGGTTCGGTTTGCCCATAGATACAGCACGGTCTGTGAACAAACCCAAAAAAGTGTCAAAATGTGTGTGTTTGGGGGGGGGGGACCAAAAACGCCAGCTTGGGGAATGTGGTGATTTGAGAATGCGTTTTGGTGTGCTTTGCCCTCGTCCGACGCCAACCTGCAACTCTAGTTTTCACCACCAGGTGGACTCTGACGATCTGCCTTTGAACGTGTCTCGAGAGACTCTGCAGCAGCACAAACTGCTCAAAGTGATCAAGAAGAAGCTGGTGCGTAAGACGCTCGACATGATCAAGAAGATCGCCGACGAGGACTACGATCGCTTCTGGAAGGAGTACTCCACCAAGTACGTGGCGTCATCACTTTGCTTTCACGACTCGCTGTGCAGGCTGCTACCAAAGCGCAGGAGAAAGATGACAGTGGTCTCGTTGATGTCCATTTCTTTTTGCTTCAGTTGGTGAAAAATGTTTACCAGTGTATTTGAACACCGAATGATGTTTGAAAATGATTTCTTGTGGCAGCATCAAGCTGGGTGTGATCGAGGACCACTCGAACCGCACGCGTCTCGCGAAGCTCCTGCGCTTCTTCTCGTCCAACTCGGAGACGGAGCAGACGTCGCTGCAGGACTACGTGGAGCGCATGAAGGAGAAGCAGGAGAACATCTTCTTCATGGCGGGCACGAGCCGCGAGGAGGTCGAGAACTCGCCCTTCGTCGAGTCTCTCCTCAAGAAGGGATACGAGGTGGGTGCCCTCCGCATTAGGACCGAATCCTGGGGCCAATTCGATTGGACCGTGAATTTCGGGTCGAGTTTGCACCAACCCGAAACAGACTGAAGCATCAAAAGTAGTTTCCACTGTTTGCAGTGGAAATTAGTGGTCTGTTTTGTGTTGGGGTGGTTGGATCTGCTTGATTGACCACAAATGTGCAATGAGTGTGAGTTTCGGGTCAAACGAACAGGATCCTGGAGTGTTTCATTCATTCGCACCACCAGCCGAACAGACGGATGTTTTCGCGAACTCCCAACAAGCCAAACGCTCTGTCAAAAGATAGCAAAGGAAAGGGGTGAACCCAGATTTGTGTTCACTTGGACTAAACGTTGCTATTTTGCTGCAGGTGCTGTATCTGACGGAGCCTGTGGACGAGTACTGCATCCAGGCACTACCCGAGTTCGACGGCAAGAAGTTCCAGAACGTGGCGAAAGAGGGCCTCAAGATGGACCAGTCGGGCGCCGCCAGGGAGCGCAAGGAGGCGCTGGACGCCGAGTACAAACCGCTGCTCGAGTGGCTCAAGGACAACGCGCTCGGCGGCAAGGTGCGTTTCTCGCTTCTGATTGGCGGGTTCTAGTAACGCGTTTGAGGAGCGACTGTCTGAGCCTTGCGGCGTTGGCGTCCTGTCGGGAATTGGTTTTTGACGTTTGAATGCAATGTTGACGTGGCTGGGCTCCCACGGGTGAAGACGCCGTGCTTTGCAAGACCCCATTGACTTTGCTGCCTGCTGACTCCGTTCTTCAGGGTGGAGAGCTCACAATCACAATATATACCCGACCGCCCACAAAAAGGACAACGGGGGTCTGAATCAGGGAATTGCGAACAGCAAGTTTGACGGATGAACGTTGAACCATTGTCAGATTGAGAAAGCGAAGCTCTCGATCCGGCTGGCGACCTCGCCGTGCGCGATGGTGGCGAGTACGCATGCGTGGTCGGGCAACATGGAGCGCATCATGCGCTCACAGACCTATCAGAAGTCCAAGGACACGACGCAGGAGTGAGTGACGACGCAGTGACGTCATGTGGGGTGCTGTTCGTGTGCACGACGCTGGTGAATCTGTGATGACGTGGCTGCAGTCATGTGATGCGTTTGGCGAAAACTTTGTTTCAGCAGAAGGCGAGCGACCTGTGGCTCTTCTTTCTTTTCGCAGTTTTGTCCACCTGTCTCTGAATCAGTGAAATCTCTCTTGTGAGGTCAACGTACTCGTGTGGCCACTCTGGCGTTGCCTCGCTGTTGTGTCGGTCGTGTAATGGGTGGAGTTGTGTGTGTGTTCTCCTGCAGATTGAGAAGGCGAAGCTGTCGGACCGGCTCCAAACCTCCCCCAGCGCCCTGGTTGCCAGCAACTACGGCTGGTCTGGTAACATGGAGAGAATCATGCGCGCGCAGGCCTACCAGAAGAGCCAGGACCCCTCGCAACAGTAGGTTTTCCCTGACTGTCTTCCCGCAAATTAGTGATAAGTTTTCAGTTGATTCAGACCTAAGGCTACAAGAAGGAATTTCATTTATGATTTTGCTGCATCCAGTTTTGTTTCTCACAAGCAAACCCTTGGCAATAGTGCATTTAGTTCATTCCAAATTGTTCACAAAATGTTGTCAATTCCCCTCCAATCAAGTCATATTTTAGACACATTATTCAACCTTGATCACGTTTAGCTTTCGTTCATCCATTGATTAGATAGAACAAGCAATGAGGTATCATTTTCGTTGATTCCTGTCCAATTGGTGGCCTCAGTTGTTGTGGTGATGTCCCGTGTTGTAGATTTACGGACTTTCGTTTTGTGCACTGCATGTTGTTTTGTCCCGATACATTGTTTTTTTCGACACGAAGAAAAAACAATTGTTTCCACCGAATCATTTTGAAGCACAAAAGAATGTTGTGGATACAGTTGTTCACTCAATGGATATTTATCGGTTCGAGAGAAATTCCTTTGGTCTGGATAAAACCCGTTCATTTGAGGCCTGACTGTTCCGACTGCTGTCCGCAGGTACTACCAGGGCCAGAAGAAGATCCTGGAGCTGAACCCGCGCCACCCGCTCGTCAAGAAGCTCAAGGAGCGTTACGACGAGGACTCCGAGGACGACACGACTAAGGACATCGCGAACATGCTGTACGAGACGGCGACGCTGCGCTCCGGCTTCATCCTGCCGGACACGGCGTCGTTCGCCGAGCGCATCGAGCGTATGATGCGTCTCTCCATGGACATCCCGCTCGACGAGCCGGTTCGTGTTTTGTTTGTGTGTGTGTGCGTGTGTGTGTATGTGCTCGACGAGCCAGAACGCAGTGTGTTCCAAGTTGCGTGTGAAGTCAAAAAGATTCAACGCCCATGTTCTCCTGTTGTAGAGGAGAGAAATTTCTGTGCAATTTTGCCTTTGTGTTCAGAGCACATTGATGATGTTGGTTTGGCCCTGTGTTGCAGATTGAGGAAGAACCTGAAGACGAAGAGGACGAAGAGTTGGAGGAGGACGAGGAGGAGGTTGTGGACGAAGAGGGAGGAGACGAGGAGGGCGGGGACGAGGACGCGGGAGGCGAGGAGGACGCGGGCGGAGACGAGTCGGTGAGTCGCACCTCGAGTCGCTCAGCGCGGAGCACGGCGGGTTCAGCGGAGCCGAGAGCGACCGGGGCCACCAGAAAGAATTTAAAATTGAAAAAAAAAATTCGAAAAGCAAAGGTCTGTGTCTGCTCTCGGCTCGTTTGCTGAACCATCGAGAAGTCTCGCGTGGAACAAATTCGCCTCTGTTCGCGCCGAACAATTTGTTTGATGCATGATAAAGTTGAAGATATTTGAGTACTGTACAAGCTCCCTTCCATTGCCAGCTTCCACGTTGATTTGCCTGTGTGAGAATTAACCCGACTGTAGCCCCCCAAACCGGTTTTGCGCATCCGGAGTTGAGAACGCGCATGGACATGCAAACACGTTCACTGTTGGTGTTGTCCTCGAATCAGCTGTTTCGAATTGAACATGGTTGATCCCCCTGTGTGGAAAATAGGGATCCCCCCGAAAAAGTATCCCTGTTTTGGGATGCTGACACGCAAAAGACGGGTTGGAACACCCAGAGAGGGCCATAGTTAGTTCAGAAAATAAACACGAAATGTGGGCTGGGGAGGGAGATGGGAAGGGCAGAAGAAAAGTGATGGAGTAGACACAGCTGGAAGCAATCATGTCTCAAAGACGGGGTTCTCCTTCACTAACTGCACCCGCGTGAGTTCGACATGTTCAGTAGACAAAGGGCAATTCGAACTGGGGGCCTGCGCCCTTTAAAACCGATGTTGAGGCAGTGTCCTTTGGACATGAGAACTTTCGACATTGCAAGCTTTTGAAATGAAAGCCAAACAAGTCGGTTTCTGAACGGGCACAGGCCTGAACACACATGCAACAGCAGTGGCGGCAGCCGGAAGGTAGGGAGCATGATGTTGGTTGTTTGTGACTGACGCATGTGTTTTCTGTTTCTTTTGTGCCGCCCACCCACCCTGGCCGCAGGCTGAAGAGGACACCGCAGATTCGCACGACGAGTTGTAAGGTCTGGATCTCACATGCGCACGCACACGGAAGCGCCTCCACGCCCGTGCGCGCATGCGTGCGCGCGCGCACTGGTTTCACTCACCCGTCAATCGTCAAGTTATGGACTCATTGTGCACCGCTCGACTCATGGATTCTCTGCGCAGTGGGAACCAACTTCATCATCGTGAAACCAGAATTACACAAAAAGGACATCAGCCGGCGAAACATCACTTTCCCCCCCCCCACCCACTCCCAATCTGTCCCAAGTCTCATCAGTACCCGTGTGGTCGTGGAGCTGTAAATTTGACGCTGTCATAAATCTGGAATTGAATGAGGTCCTTTCACTTGGAACTGGCTTCCAAGGATTCGCAGTGTTGGTTGTTCTGCAGTTTGTGACGGCTGTGGTGGGTGTACTACAGAGTCGTGCAATGGTGGTGAACGGAGTCTCTCAACATTCTCATTCCATAGAACGTGAATCGTCTCATGCTGTACCAAACATTCACATCAAAACGCGCTGTTTCTGTCGTGCGTATTTTACTGCAGTCAGTCGGGCCATAAGAGACACAAGTGGGTCTGTCGGGGAGACAAACCAAAACGTTGTGCGAAGCATTTTTACATTCCTTCTCGTGTAAAGAAAGCAAGCAAAGAACGCATTTTGCGTGCTTGGTGAAAGCCTTGTACATTCAGCTCAAGAGACTGTGGTATGAACGTCTTTATTTATTTTCACACACAAAAAGAATAAGTTTCCGTTTTCTTGAGAAATCAACGTGCCCGTAAAACCAATAAGGTCTGGTGACGTGAGTTTGATGTTCTGTACTTTTGTTGAAGCTCGGAGCGTCGTTTTGTGTTTGTGATCCGAGTGTGGCATTCTCACACTAAGCTATTTGTTCAAGTCTTGACAAGGAAAAGTTTGATTTTATTGATCATCTGAAGTATCAACAGACTGACCGTCGAGAGTCAGAAGCAATCGCAAGATCATGACTGAGGGAGGCAGACGAACAATCAGCTACTGTGCAGTGAAACTGCTGGTTGTGTTTGTGGCAACCCCGTTGGAAATAAAGTCGTTTGTATGAAATTGTGAACAAAAAAGTTTGACAATTTGATTTTAAATGGACAAGAGTTGCGATGCCAGTGATTTTGGTCGTGGACACGGAAGTCTGAAGCCCATAGCGGGTCGAAACCACTTTTGAGGCAGGTCAGACAAGTTTCGTGCAAATGATGGACTTTTGCACGCTTTGCTTGAACTCAGACAGTTGTTTCAAAATTCGTCGAGACAATTGCATCTGCAGACGGCAAGCTTTGGTGTCAAGAAAATCGCTGTTGTGAATGAGCGGTGAGGGAAAGATGGCTTGTCGCACAGAGAGACCAGTCAGTCGGGTCGGTTGGTGTTCGAAGTACGACACAAACATCTGAAATTCGAGAGTGAGGAGCACCTTTGTGAGGTGCAGCCGACGGGTCGACGCTACGTGAGAATCTCGGCGTTTTCAGCGGAGGGAGGACGTCCACCTGCCGTCTTGGTTTCAGCGCGATGGTGTCACGCTTCGGTGCGCTCGTCCTTGAGATCAGCTGATCCTCGCCGCATGGTGTTGCCTCGCTTTGTGTCCCTGCCCCAGAATCTCGCTGCTGAGGTTCGCGAGACTGTTTATGGGAGATGAGAGTCATGTTGATGACAAAAGAATTCCGGGACAAAGGAAAAGATTCAAACGGCGCAATTTGCCGGTCTTGAGGCCCCTGCGTGGAAATGCCAAACTTTAGAGGACGCAAAGCAAATCAGTTTCAAGTTCATCCGTTTTGAATTTATCGCCGACTTTTCAGCTTGTTTTCGGAAAGTGGATTTTAATTACCTCAGAATGGCTGTTAATTGGTTGAAAAAAAAGGCTGAAGCGCTTATTTTGCTTGTCCGGTCAGTCAAAGATCGCATCAAAGACCGCACCTTTGATAGTTATTTCGCACTTTTTGCACCTTGTCCGTTGTGTGTTTTATACCAGAGACGGTGGAGTTTGATCGATAGAAACGCACCAAAAGGAATTTCTGCACAAAGGCAAAAGAAAAGTGGCGCAATTTGTCAGCCTCAGCAGAACAGCAAAGGAATACAGACAAGAACTTTGAAAACATCAACAATTGAATGCGGGCTTGCCTGCATACTTGGTCAAAATAAGATTTTGCGGAAACCTCGTAGACGGGGGAAGAACCGACCAGGGCTTGGAGGCAAATGTCCTTGCGCTGCTGCCTGGGAGATGATTCTCGATTTGAAGATCTATTTCGCTGACAAGCAAACCCTGGGTCTACATTGACGTCACTGAGTTTGGTGAACCCTGGCTGTGACACGCATGTGAGCAGTTAGTTGACTGTTGGTTCACACAAGGACCTGAACAAAGGTGCTAGTGAGGTTCCCCGAACACGCACGAGGTTGAGTCTTGTCTGTAGGAAGCTGAAGCTGCTCGCAAATGGTTTTTAGAAGTTCAATTTTTAGATTCGTGTCTCTGACAGGGAGAGACTATTTTCAGTCATTTTCAATCTTTCCAAGCACTGAGTTGGGATTATCGCTTGAAGATTCTGAGCGAGCTTGAGAGGCACACTCGTGTGAAAAAAGTACATTAACAGACAGGTGTAACCAGGTTGTACCAAGTGGGGTGCACTAATTGAATCATTGAAAGGCACAGTGATGTTCCGGGACACAGGCATGTGTACCCTGTGAAGAATTGGAATGTGCATTGTCCTCAGATCAGAGGCAGATCAAATCTCCCATTTCAGGAGCATCTTTGTGGTGTTGGTGAGCGGAGGCAACGAGTCATCATGTGCATGCAGATCTCTGGTTTTGTAACTGGTTGGTTGAGCTCACAGCAGAGAAGTGCATGAATGCCAGGGAGATTAGACTGGATGGGCTCGAGGAAAGTGATCCTTTTGGCTGGTGAAGAAACGGTGTGTTTGACTTTGTGTCACTCCATGCACCCTTTCATCTTGTGGAAATGAGATGCTGGTTTTGCCAGTGTCTCGCGAATCACTGCTGAGCGTGTGTTTTCCCTGCCCATTGTACGCACCACAACAGATCTGGTGTGAAACGCACGTGTGAAGCACCTGGATCTGCCTTGTGTTGAGCACTAATCCAGTCGAGCCCCGTCCTTGGCATTAGAACCAGAGCCTCCGGTGGCGCGAAATGTCGAATATATGTCACCGAGTCTCCTGCGAAGCGAGCGAGCGAGCGGATTGTCTTACCTGTGGAGCTGCAGTGGTGAACAGGTGGAGTCTCCACCGCACCTCACACACGCCGAGCGAGGAGCGGTATATCAGGGCGGATCAGGCGATTGATCCTGCAGAGCAATCCATTTTTTCCCCTTTGCCAAAAGATGCGACAATCGCTGCAGGAAATTGCTGTTTTGTGAGGTGACATTGCGTGCACGTGCGCATTGCATCGGCTGTGCTGCTCTTCGCTTGAAAAATGGGAGTCTTGGAAAAACTGCGAATGCGAACTGGTCAAGGCGGAGCGCACTTCTATGCAGACGATGCATCATTGATCGAGATGTGGAGTTTGAAGCAGTTTTGTCGCACCCTGCTACAACCAAAACTGAATGGGTGTGACGTAGCTCGGTGGTTGACAACATTTTCTTGACTCTGTGACCAAATTGGATGCCAACGATGGAAGGAAATGTATGGTTGCGTGTTGCACTTGGCTTCTTCGGCCAGACCTTCGGAATGTTGAGGTAAAGCGTCAACTCAGTGAAGGAACTGTCGTGTTTCTCCGACTTTTCCTTGAAGTTGGAGTGCATGTGTTGTGGAAGGCCAGGCAGTGCTGCAGCTTGGAGAGGCGTAAGCATTTCGTGCACATGGAGAGACCATGCAGAGGAAGCGTTGTCTTGACAGTCATCCAGGGTTTGGGAGTAGAGCTGAAGACTCATGCGGGTGAATAGGAGGCTGAGGGACTGCGAAGTTTCATCCAGCACTCGTCACTCGTGTTTACGGGAGATGAATGTGTCACTGCGACGGAGCCTTGTGTTCGGATTCACTTGACCTGGCTACAGGTCCCCCCATTGTGCGCTGCTCAAGATTTATCCTTTTCAACGGCTGTACATCTGATGTTCAACTGTGACTTGGCCAAAAGTAGAATGTACCTCGTAGAGGACACAAGTTCCCTGGAAGGGGTTTGACAATTTTACTACCAGCTGTACGTACATGTGAGATTGGTTTGGCCGTCAGTATGGACATGCGACGCCCCGGAGCATCTGCTGGAGCATACAGGATGAAGCGCATCCCTGTCTTGTGGAGGACTCTGTGTGTCTTTCTGCTCGTAGCGGCCTTTGATGCACAAGCAAGTTCCGCGGAAACAGGAAAGGCGAAAGTCAGAGGGAAGAATCCTTGGGGACCGGCGCTCACAAAGGATACAGAGGTAAGGACCTTGTTTGGATGTCTCACCAAATAACAGCATGGCCTTCAGTGGCGTGGAAACGGTACGCGGGTTGTGGTTCTCGTACCTACCTGCATGGATAACGCTGAGAAAAACAACAAAGATTTCGTTGTGATAAATTGTTGATGGCGTGCCAGAAATAGAGAAATCCCTCTTTCAAGTTGTTCGCTGAAATTCTCGCAAGAAACAGCGTTCTTGAACAACAACTTTTTTTTCCACGCAGTTTCTTTTGACTGACAACGTTTCTCACATTTCGTCGCAGAAAGGAAATACTTCGGGAACACTCTCTTGAGAGATTCTCTTTTTTTCTGGTGTCAAAATTCTGAAGAGGCCAGAAGGGTCTGCATTTGTCTGAAAAGCGGTCGGTCTGTGTCTTGTGTCTCTGTACGCATGTGTCGTGCGTGCACGGGGCTTTTGGACACGACAGGAGAGCAAGCAGATTATTGCTGGCCTGCAGCCTGGCATGCGTGATCTGGCTTTACAGAAAAACGCAATCTCCAGTTACGAGATCAAAAGCTTTGCATTGCCAAATTGAAACTGTTGCGCAGATGAAAGCACGTACACCTGCGCCCACTGTCATGAAGGGGCGGATCTGGACTTTGGTTGAGGGAGGCTACCCCAGAGAGTTACGTGCAAATTTAAAGTGCACTGAATAGACAGGCGCAACTTTGAAAACATCGAGCTCGTCGGCGAGGTTTGCTCGTGAAAAGGCTCTCAATTGGGGCAATGACATTTGGACTGCCTGAGTGGTTTGGTTGTCATGGTGTTCCGTAATTTGCTTCTGTAGCACTTTACACAAAACATGGGACAGTAAAAGTACTGCATGCTGCAGTTCGTAAACACAGTGCGTGCGTGTGTGTGCGTTCGGCTGTGAGTGTGCGTGCATGTGTGCGTGTCCATGCACATGTGACCTCCGCGTTGTGATGAACAATGGGTGACAGGAATAAACCACGCCGACCGAGAGGAGAGGAGCAGATATCAAACGCTCAAGATGCGGAGCTTCGAGAGCGTTTGAGAGCGCTCCGATCGTTGAGGTCAAGTTGTTTAATCCACCTATCCCACAGAGACCTTGAGATGTTGCATTTTGTGCATCACTCTTGACTTGAGTTCAGACCTACTT
>JAAUXT010081019.1_pt1:2500-20804 | contig 20804 bp, 18 predicted proteins | sample 7278171 | NCBI WGS metagenome assembly JAAUXT01 (sample SAMN14350112, study PRJNA611818) | marine sediment metagenome | isolation source: surface marine sediment (1.8m) | place: French Polynesia: Moorea | collected 2018-08 | reverse complement strand
CACCATGGCACTGCAGTTGGTGTGGTGGATCTGGCCCCACCATGGCACTGCAGTTGGTGTTGTGGATCTGGCCCCACCATGGCACTGCAGTTGGTGTGGTGGATCTGGCCTCACCAGTTGGTGTGGTGGATCTGGCCCCACCATGGCACTGCAGTTGGTGTGGTGGATCTGGCCCCACCAAAACCTGAGAAACGGGAAATTCGTGGGCGAACCACGAACGTGTTCACCATGCAGAACTTAAAAACGTGTGAGTCTCCCCATCCTGCACCAAGATCCTGAGTAAGACTCGTTCCCTCTCCTGCTTTTCACTCAAAATCCGCACGTTTCTGCTTGGAGCTGTTTGGAACCATGGAGAATCCAGTGTGGGACTTGAGCCCCGCAGTTGCTCTGTCCACAGCGCAGCGCACACGGTGGGTCTCGTCCCCGTTACAAACTTCGCAAAATCGTGCACCCTCGTGTCCCAGTGATCCAACGAACTCGGATCCAAACACCACAAACACACAGGGCTGCAACGGGGCTCTTCACTCTCAAAAATGTGTGAAACACACAAGGACGTTTGGATGTGTTGCGAGCTGAAGACAAATGGCACGCGTGCGAGTTGAACGACCACGCCTTGCTCAGCTGAATCAGACTGGGATCCCGGAACAGGAGACAAGCCCCGACCCAAGAATCTTCGGCTCAATTTCAATTTGAACATTGGACATGTGGTTTCCAAATGAAAGTAGTTTGCGCTTGTGGTGGAATTTGAATAAACTCAAATTTATGGTGGGTCAGGGCGCGTGGGTCCTTAGGACCCTATGACATCAATGCATTGGGTACTCCATGAATCCAAGATTTGACAGAAAAATTGAGTTCGCCCCAAGTCCCAAAACTTTCGAAGGCGCTGATTTTTCAAGGCGCAAGGGGACTCAGGGGCGTGCGGGTCAAAACACCTGACTCTGTGCGCTCGTGTGGGACAAAATTGACGTCTTCGTGCCAAACGAGCGCTGCGTTCTCACAGGGCAGTTTTCAGCACAGCGGAAGCGATATCAACCAATCACAAGCCAGAGTCACTCGCCTGGCACCGTTCCAGTCATTGCGGAACTATCACACACACGCACATATACAGACACGAGGGGACGGGGAGGCTGATTCATTCACAACCCGTGCGTGTACTGATGAGGATACTGTACTACTGACTGTAGTACTGACTTCTGCGTTTCTTTCGCGCGTGCAGGATGGACACACCCGGATGGATCTGAGGACAAAACATACATACAACGTGTGATGTGACAACAGATTTATTCATCTGTTTTGGTGGACTCGTTGACACACAGACTCAGGACAACGAAGCTAAGTGCATTATGGAGTACACATGTGGTCACAACAATACTGGATCCTGGAATATGCGTCAGAAGAAGAACAATACGAAGATTTGACGCTTGATCCATCCAGAGAAAAAGAAGCAAACGTCCACGCGTGCAGTAACAGGATACGGACACAAAACTCAAGTATGTGACATTTTAGCCCTTCAGTCACCAACCAAACGAAATTGGAATTTTTGAAGGAAATGCATGTGGTGGGATCATGGAGTAATTTCTGTGTTTTGGTCTGGACTGCACCATCCGACAGTGTCGGCGGATTGGTGAACTCTCACCCAGTGTCCAACCCCGCGGAAAAGGCCCCAATTGCAGGTGCAAATCTGCATGGTTATTTGGGCTGAGAAAGTCAACGTCAGCCTCACAAATTGATTTGTGGAGTTGAATTGGATATCTTCAGGCAGCGCCAGGGTCCCTGCCCCCCTGGGCCGCCATATTTATTTCTAAATAAAACGGCGAGCAGACCCAACTTGCACGGTGAATAAGGGTGCGACGCCAAACTGCAGTGGGCATGAGTCGCCCATGTTATGTCTGAAGTTCCAGCTCTTTGCCAAATGTTCTGCCTTTTGCTCATGTGTCAAAGCAATAAGTTTTGCAGCCCCTCCCACCCGTCCCACGGACAGCCAACTTTTTGCACGCGGTAACCGGTGGGGTGGAATTCGACCCCAAAAGATTCATTGTCTACCCAACCACGGAGCATGGGTCCCACACCCAAACCAAAGAGTGCACGGAAATTTCATGCCCGCGTCTTATGACACTTATGAAAAATGTGGTTTCATTGATTTGTGCCAAAAATGGGAGCACACACGATTTCTGACATGTCAGTCTCAAAATGTCAAAGTTGCACAAAAAAGTCCTGTGAGTGTGAGATTTCGGGGTCGGAACCAGGGTTCACTTGGGAATTGGCCGCACACCACATGAAGGGCGTTGACTTGTGCGCTAAATGCCTGTCAGCGAAGGCGAGGGGTTGTCTTGGCTGGACGGACTTAGACCCCGGGGACCACCTGGGTCCGGCCCTGGTAAAACCAGTGATGTTTCATTGGAAAGGAACTTAGGATGAATTTTCTGCGATGATGATGATGAGAAAAGCACAATTGGTTTCTCCGCCCCCGGCCCCGATCGCCGAAGGGCGCCGCTGCGTTTTGATGTCACCAGATGGGAAACAATCTCAGGTATGCCACCGTCAGCACAGGCGCGGTCCTCTTGACATGGTACGCCACCGTCAGCACAGGCGCGGTCCCCTTGACATGGTATGCCACCGTCAGCACAGGCGCGGTCCTCTTGACATGGTACGCCACCGTCAGCACAGGCGCGGTCCTCTTGACATGGTACGCCACCGTCAGCACAGGCGCGGTCCTCTTGACATGGTACGCCACCGTCAGCACAGGCGCGGTCCCCTTGACATGGTGTGGCCACCGTCAGCACAGGCGCGGTCCTCTTGGCATGGTACGCCACCGTCAGCGCAGGTGTGTCCCCTTGACATGGTGTGGCCACCGTCAGCGCAGGTGTGTCTTCTTGACATGGTATACCACAGCCCGCACAGGTGTGTCCCCTTGACTCCATAGGCCACAGTTAGGTCTTCCAAACACCGCTTTCCACGGTCAGGTGACACTGGATCCCCACAAGTCTATCTGTCCCCTGGTAAGATCCTGACAAAGACACAACAAAGGCAAAGGGCCGTGGGTCTGGTGTCTGCTTGGTTCTTTGGAATCCTCAACTTGGCGGGGTCTCAGTGAAAATGCTTGCAGATTGAACGTCTGCAGAAGACCTGAGCATTTTGACCACGCACGTGGTTTTCCAAGTCGTGTACAGCGGACGCTCCCTGTGTGTTTCCCACATCGGGTACAGCGGACGCTCCCTGTGTGTTTCCCACGTCGTGCACATGTACAGTGGACGCTCCCTGTGTGTTTCCCACGTCGGGTACAGCGGACACTTCCTGTGTGTTTTCCACATCGGGTACAGCGGACGCTCCCTGTGTGTTTTCCACATTGGGTACAGCGGACACTTCCTGTGTGTTTTCCATGTCGGGTACAGCGGACACTTCCTGTGTGTTTTCCATGTCGTGTACAGCAGATGCTCCCTGTGTGTTTTCCACGTCGGGTACAGCGGACGCTCCCTGTGTGTTTTCCACATCGGGTACAGCAGATGCTCCCTGTGTGTTTCCCACATCAGGTACAGCAGACACTTCCTGTGTGTTTTCCAAGTCGTGTACAGTGGATGCTCCCTGTGTGTTTCCCACATCGGGTACAGCGGACGCTCCCTGTGTGTTTCCCACATCGGGTACAGCGGATGCTCCCTGTGTGTTTCCCACGTTGGGTACAGTGGACGCTCCCTGTGTGTTTTCCATGTCGGGTACAGCGGATGCTCCCTGTGTGTTTCCCACATCGGGTACAGCGGACGCTCCCTGTGTTTCCCACATCGGGTACAGCGGACGCTCCCTGTGTGTTTCCCACGTCGGGTACAGCGGACGCTCCCTGTGTGTTTCCCACGTCGGGTACAGCGGACGCTCCCTGTGTGTTTCCCACGTCGTGCACATGTACAGCGGACACTCCCTGTGTGTTGAGAAGTGTTGTTGATACTGGTAATTCGAATGATGCTCCCGACGGTTTCGGCTCAGGTTGTTTCACAGTCGGATGCGTCTCCACAGTCACAGAGATCGGAACAGATAGCGGCGTGGGGACCCATCTCACACGGCGGGCTTCACGTGGGATGCGTCACGCGTTGCGCGTTGCGTCTCGGCGCAGGTCGGCGGACGCGACGTCGCAGCGTGGGTCACGTGACTGTCACAGCAGGAAGAACCCAGTGCGCATTGGCTTTGGGTTTTTCAAAGTTCGGGCCATCGGAATCGGAGCCTGACTCTCAACTCTGGACCTGGAGAAGCACACACACAGACACACAACAGAGAGAGAGAGAGACAGAGACAGAGACAGAGACAGACAGAGACAGAGACAGAGACAGAGATGAATGAGAGAGAGACAGAGACAGAGAGAGAGACAGACAGACAGACAGACAGACAGACAGACAGACAGACAGACAGAAGATCTCCCTGCAGAGCTTCAGAGAAGCAACTGTGCCGCATGGGTTTTTGCCAGGCAACCAGTGTCTGGAAGTGTTGAATATGAAATGCAGAGTCACGGCCCCAAAGGGGTTGAACGCTGTACAGGGTGCGTGCCAACGCAACACAGGCCATGCACACGGGTGGGGGTAGGAAGGAGAAAATCTTCATGCCGTGTAAACGGCATGCCATGCAACTTTTTCTCGCTGATTTGTGAAGGCAATTATTCTCCGTTTGGGGAAAATTGAAATTGCCCAAAATTGCACAAAGAGCACCCGCAAAATGAACAGCAAGCTCCTTTCCCTTCTCATCCTTTAGTCACACACGGATCGTGGAGGTGAGACACGGACTGTTCGATCTGGACAAACCAACACCAGTGGCCAGGCCTCCACCTCCAGACCAGGTCCTGAGCACGTGTGCATACCCTCAAGCTGCGGTCCCTCACCCCACGGACACCCCACAGGGCACCCCCTGGCTAGCGCCCCCCCCCCTTCACAGCACCCTGCCTCTGGGTTGAGGCCGCCCCCAGTTGCTCAGGCCCATGCTGCTTGTCACATGCAAAGTCGCTGAGGCGCAGGCACGTCGGATCCCCCAGCGGAAGTGGGCTGGGCTCACTGAAGGCTTTATTGCACCAGAGACCAAGAGTCAAGTGTGGAGCCCTGGAGGTGGGGACCGAGAGGCCTCCCCTGCATGCGTGACCGAGACACGCAGTCCCATAGTTTTCACGCTGAATGCGTCGTACGTTGCGTGTCGAGAACGGTCCGGGAGGCACCAAGTCCTGCAAGAACCAAGCAGAACAGATGAAGATACATGATTTTGTGCGCGTGACCCTTGCAGGGCTCCGAGGCGTTCTGTGTGTGTGTGTGTGTGTTTGTGTGTGTGTGTGTGTGCGTGTGTGTGTTGCACCAAGCTGTGGGTCAATGGACCACTTCCAGTGGTAGGAAGCCTCTTCGAACCGCGGGATTCGTGGAGCTGGACTTGTAGTTTCACCACACCACGCACACACACACACACACGCACATCATCATAGGCTTGCCACCAACAAGGCATGACCAGGCACAGGCCCACTGTGGGTGGTTCGAAGCCGAACATTTCCATGTTTTTTCTTTCTGTTTTCTGTGAAAACAATTATTTCAACCAACCATGACCCCATCATTTCCGCTAGAGCAGGAAGGGTTTGCCTCGGGGTTGTCCCCAACAAATTCAACCCCATTGAAACTGCTCGGGATCCCACCGGAATCTAAATTGAATCTTTTGACACAAAGTAGGCGATTCATTACCCGTTACAACAGGCAGGTCCGACAAAGAGGGCTTGTGTACAAAAGTGTGTTGTTTTTTCCCGCGCATGCGCCGTGTTCACACAGGAAGCGTCGTGCGTTGCGTCTCCGCGTCAATCAACGGGCGCTGCGGGCGTACTTTGAAAGGGTTTTCACATTGGGTGACGCGCGGTCGTTTTCTGGGCTGACGTCAAAAATTCCGCCATTGGGTTCAATGTTAAATTTTGACGGCGACGTCAAAAAGACGACCGCGCGTCACCATTGTGAAAACCGTTGACTTGTGCTGGATAACAACGCATGACGCACCCTATGTGGGCGCGGTCTTGGTTGTGTTGTTTTCAATGGGACTGTTTGCTCACAAAAATTGTAGCAAATAACAGGGCGGTGTGGACGACTGGCCATACATGGCCGCACCAATTGTGGTCCTGTATGATTCTGAAAATCAGGACTTTTCAAGTCTTTGCATCTGTGCCTTCTGGCACAAAAGACTTGTTCTTTTGTGGCAGGCCATCCCCACCAATCTGGATCCACCCCTGCCCGCGCGTCCATAACCGCAGACGGAGAGAAACTTGTCCCGAAACTTTTTACTCGTAATTTGAGTCAAGCACGGCAATGCGTACACGTGCAACTCGAGTGCGCGTTCTGTGCAGCGATGCGTGAAGGTGCACGACACTGCGCACACGCACGGTGTGCGCTCGGGTGTGGTCAATTTCTACCATTCACGAAGAGCCACTGCCAGGCACTTTGTGTTGCAAAAAGTGCGCGTGTATGTGGTGCGTTATGCTCTCTGTACACACATACCTGTAGCAACGAGCCAACAACGATTCTTGTGGTCAAAAACAAATTTTAGGTACAAGAAACGAAGGCTGTTCCCCCCCCTCTGGATGTGACCTGATTCATGACGCCGTCAGGGGTTTTCACACGGGCAGTTTTTTGACGCGGGCGTTACAAATTTTAACGCGCGGGCGTCAAATTTTAACATTTCACCCAATGGAGAGAGAGCACCAAGAAAACGGTCCAACCCATTCATGACGTCATGTCAACATTTTGACGCCGCGTCATCTGTGTGAAAACCTCTCACGCCCTTTGACGTGTTCAGACGCGCGTGCGTGCTCCCACGTACCAAGTATGAACCGCGCATGACGTTTTGGGGAAAAGTTACAGTTGCGACTTCTGTGGGTCCCTGAAGTACCCGAAGTACTTGGAGCATACTTGAAGTCCACGCCTTGGTTTGTACCTGTCAGGGTATGCACAGGGTATGCACACAAACACGTGATGGATGTCTTTGGGAAAAACAGCACTTGGGCTGCCAAAGCAAACCAGGAAACTTGACTGTTGACTTCTGAAGAGAAAAAAAATCACGAACCAAGAAGGCTTTTGCTTCAACACACGCACACACGCGGACAACACATTTATCAACTGCGCAGTTTTTGCCATCCTCTGGTCTCGCTGGCGCTGGTTGGTATCACCATCTCAAGGGCCTCCATCTCTCTCACTCCAGTTCCATTGTTCCAGTGGCGCCGGTGCCCTGATAATCGAACCAATTCTCGGCGGATGCTGGACTCAGATTCAGATAAACCCAGGAACAGGCCACTTGTAATCAGCGTCTGCTGCGGGACTCTTCTTGGGGGATCCAGGCCCCCTGGAACAACCCCAACCCCCCCCCCCCATTTGAAAGATACGAGGGTGGATCTCAATGCTGACGGTGCAGTGCATGCAGGAACCTTGCGCACTTGGGAATAAAGACGAGTTGACACTATTCTGCGGCCACAAATCGCTGAGTTGACCCCTCCAACATGGTCGTTGCACCGTCAGCATTGAGATCCCCCGTCGTATTCACTTCTTCGTGTTGGTCGTTGTTGAACCAAAGCCCCAATGGGGTCAAAACTGAGGTCGGTCCCGATGCTTTGGATCAGATTTAATTGGACCAGCTCCCCTGACTTGTGTCAACCGCGTCTTACTGCGCCATGGGGTCAGACTCCGTTTGCATGGGGATCACGTTCCGTTTGGGGTCAGGCTCAGGGTCAGGGTCACCCTCACGGGGTCACGCTCATTTTGGGGTCAGGGTCAGGGTCACCCTCACGGAGTCACGCTCCTTTTGGGGTCAGGGTCAGGGTCACCCTCACGGAGTCACGCTCATTTTGGGGTCAGGGTCAGGGTCACCCTCACGGAGTCACGCTCATTTTGGGGTCAGGGTCAGGGTCACCCTCACGGAGTCACGCTCCTTTTGGGGTCAGGGTCAGGGTCAGGGTCACCCTAACGGGGTCACTCTTTTTGGTGTCAGACCCACCACGAAAGTCAAGGAGGCCGGGCCCACTATGGGGTCAGCCCCTTGTGAGAAAAGCCTCCCTGTGGTGAAACTCAGACCCCTCCTCTCACTTCTTGATCCAATGGAGCTCAATACCTTTGTGCTCGCCTTATCTGCGTCCAGATTGGCTTGAGGGCGCCTGCATACCCGAACAAACCCTGTTGTTTTGCAATCAAAGTCTCTTCTCAATGCCACAAATACCAAATTTTGACCCTATTGATAGGACATTTTTGGCGGCTCAGGGAGCAGTCCCCGTCTGGCTCTCAAAGAAAGATTTTCGCTCCAATTTTTGCATCTGAAAAGCAAAAGCCAAAAAGTTTTGAATCCCCCTTCAGTGTTGGTTTGCCCATGCAGTTCTGAGCCCCGCGCAGCACCAACTCCAACAGTGGTGGTCGTGGGGCGAATCGTCCAGCATTCCGACGAAGGCTGGAGGAAGGCGAGAATAACGCCAAGTGTGTTTGTGTGTGTGTGTGTGTGTGTGTGTGTGTGTGTGTGTGTGTGTGTATGTGTGTGTGTTGGGCGGGGTTGTCGCAAGGTGTTGGGTGTGTTCCTGTGGGGCAGTTAAGCCAGTGTCTGGACGACTGGATTCTCTCACCAGCCTGTTCCAAATTTGGGGTTTCTCGTCAACGTCGGATCATGTTCAGGCTTTTGTGCGAAGCAGATTCCTGTGTGTGTTGATGTCAACACCATTGCGTGAGAGTGAACCAGGGAAATAGACCCCTCCAAAACTACGCAGAAATCCGTGTAAGATCGGGGCCCCACAGACCATCATCTTCAATTTCAATACAGTTCAGGGATTAACACGCAAATTCCATACTCGTATCCCAGAGGGAGGTGGATCCAGCAGTCGGTCGTGGAACACCCATTCCTTTATATCAGTGTTCGGGGCCTGAGGGTGTTTACCTCTGAGGGTCAGAGGTCAGAACACGTGTATTCAACCTTCCCCCCCCCCGCCAAGGACCCCTGGACCTGAGCCATGTCATTGGTTGCAACGTTGCACCCATTTGCGTTGTCGCAACTGACGTCACAGCGTCAATGGGCGTGTTGACGTTGACGTAACACGTGACGCAACCCGTGTGACGCAGGCGTGAGTCGAACCTCCCGTCTCTCGCATCCCTCTTCCGCGCCTTGAAGGGTGACGCGCGGTCGTTTTTTGCGCTGACGTCAAAAATCCCACCATTGGGTTCAATGTTAAATTTTGACGCTGACGTCAAGAAAACGACGGCGCATCACCAATGTGAAAACCGCTTGACAAGCGACAGCGCAATTCTCTGGATCCGCCCCTGGATGGCACGCAGTTGGAGGCACCAGGCCCGGTGGCGCCTCCCCACGTCACATGACTGGTGCCCCACGGCTTCCCGTCACGCGACGCTACGGCCTCCGGCACAGAACTCAGCGTACGTCGCACTCGGATGTACCGCACTGAACTCACACAGGGCCCGTTCTGCACGGTCTGTGTCAATGTTGGGTACAATCACTCCAAACCCAAGGCCGCTGTTGCATTACATCTTGACATGCGAGGTTTGATGCTGTCTTCAGTGTTTGGTGTGGGGCAAGATCCAACTCCACCCGTTTGGTACGAATGGATTCGCAAAGCATCGCTTCTCTTTGGCGCTGCGTGGCAAGTGGCTGGTGCAGCACCTGTTGCTTGTGCAGGGACGAAGCAAACGAAGGGGTCATTCGCGCGTTCGTTGCAAGTTGAGGCGCAGGTTCAAATTCGCTGGTCCCCCTGAGGCACTGACGCTTTATCAAGTTCAGCAAGGTGGTGATAAAACCTGGACAGATTTTCTCCTCAGCTGAACAAGGGCCAGGGGCCGTGGCCTCCACACGCAGACACACACACTCACACACACACACATCACTCACACACTCACACACACACACTCACATACTCACTCATACACACACAATTACTCACTCTCACACACTCACTCACACACACACTCACACTCTCTCTCTCTCTCTCTCTCTCTCTCTCACACACACACACACACACACACACACACAATGCAAGCAGGTTTTTCACGTTGTAACTCCCTTCCCAAGGTCTGCTGGACTTATTTGAGTTACTTGTGTGGCAAATCCCTGTCGGGCCCATAGCCACAGACCCTTCCAAACAAGTGATTCCCAACTTGGGCCTCTGACCCCAATGTTTTTTGGTGGCCCCAAACCCAGCTGGATCCACTTGAAGATTTTGACATAGCAATACCCCAAGACGTACATTTCATTTTTATTGCAGATAAAACACACTACGAGTCAACACAGACGCATAGGCCTTGGGGCCAGAGAAGATAAACCCTCCCACCGTGTCATCAGCAGAAAAAGGTAAAACACTGTTGAAACTGTCGCTTGCGCCACCTCATAGGAAAAGGACACGTGGAGTATGTTGAGACGAAAGGTCCGAGTGCAGTTTGATGGAAGCCACACCCGTGGGGTTGTCTTGGCTCTGATAGAGAGCAGCCCAATGGTGTGTGTGTGTGTGTGTGTGTGTGTGTGCGTGTGTGTGTGCGTGCATGTTGAAGCCTCCTGCCTCACCCGACCCTGGACATCTCACCTGTCTTCACAGTTCCTCCTTAAGTTCTAACGCTTGGGTTACGTCACCCAAAAGCAGGTCCCGAATATCAAGTTGCGTGCGAACATTTTTACACATCTCTGTAAAAAGTGCGCGCATACACTTGTAAATACTTGTGTAACATACTGCTCTCCCCTCAGTAATTTATGGGACAGTAAAGCACGACTGGCTCCGTGAGCATTGAGGGGACGTTTTTTTGGCAAAGTTCAATGCTTGTGCACGTTCGTGCGCAACTCTGAAGAGAAAAGACCCAACAAGAGACTGGGTCTGCAATGGAGTGGTTTTTCCTTGCACGCATGATGCCCTCTCCATGTTACACTGTACATGACACGCTTCGCACAGCTGCATGCCACGGGGCCAAGCACCCACGTTTGGTCAAACTTTGCGGTGTCCTGACGCAAGGATTCCTGGACCCTCCCACCACCATCTTTCCTTGAAAAGAATAGCACAATATTCAGCACATGTGCCTGTACCTCAGTTTCCCTCCCAGACTGACAAATTGCCCTGCAAAACGTGTGGAATTTCCGCTGTTTGGAGCAAACTTCGCCTTCGTTCTTGGCCTTGTTGAAGCACACGTGCTCGCACTTACACAGTGGCGACAACACAGTAAGAAGCTCAACCACAATTGCCCACAGGCTCCCCCGCCCCTTCCCCTGCTAAACTCCTCATTCCACCTCTGATCCGATCGAGTGCGCACGTATTACAACCGCAGATATAGTCAATACTCTCCAGCAAAGCGCCACGCTGTAAATCTTCTGGACAATTCCGTCACTCTGCGAAACTGACCCGTCCATGCATGTGCGTCCAATGTGTCGCGCCTTTTGCGCGGTTCAGATACGACACAAGGTGCTAAAATGAAGAGTCGGGAGGGAACTAAACTCTCAGGGGGTCAGCGTGTGTGCTGTATAGCGGTACTCAAGAATGACAAGAGAAAATGATATATCCATAAAGTTTCTCTCGGGGACGCGTTTTGAACGCGCAAGTTTTCTTCCTTGTGGTGATGGCGCGACTCTTTTGGCCCCCGTTCTGTCTGTCTGTCTGTCTGTCTGTCTGTTTGTCTGTCTGTCTGTCTGTGTCTGTGTGTGTGTGTGTGTGTGTGTCTGTCTGTCTGTCTGTCTGTCTGTCCGCTTTCTCTCGTTTACTTATCTCTCTATAACTTCTGGTCTCGTTTGTCTGTCAGTCTTTTGTATCTCTCTGCGATATCTGTGTCTCTCTCCATTCCGTGTCTCTGTCTCTGTCTCTGTCTCTGTCTCTGTCTCTCTCTCTCTCACTCTCTCTCTCGCTCGCTCGCTCGCTCGCTCGCACACACACACACAACTCGTCAGGAAGCACCAATTGTACATCTTCTCACTGTTTCCAGACTCACAACAGACACGGACATGGGTGACCACAACACCTCGAGTGGCGCGCAGGATGCCCTCAACAACAACAACGCCAACACACGGCCAGAGGAGCATCACGTGACGCAGAGGGTCGAAGCTCTTCACAACACCACAGAGCAGGACGAGCTACGCAACGATCCAACGACGCCACAGACAACGCAAAACTGCAGAGATGGCTTCAAAACCACTTTGGGAGACATCCCTGGAAGACTTGGTGAGGGAAGCAAAAAGGAAGCTGATGGTGATGGAACTTCGTTGTTTCTTGTTGATTTTGGTGGAAAAAACAACAAAAAGGTTGGAGCCTGGAGTCACCCGGGTAACCCCGGGATCAGTGTGAACACACATCACGGGGCTGTTTCCATAGACGCTGAAGCCATAGCGACGGGAAATTGTCACGTTCAGAGATTAGCACCTGTCAGTCAAACTCCCATTGCTGGATTACCTGGTGTGGACACAGACTTCAAAGGTTCACCTGTCCCAGGTGAGCCAGGTGCGAATTTCTGCGCAGCAGACGCAAGTGACATCCAGGACTCAAACCCACCGCAGAACGCGAGATCTACTGCAAATGACAGGACCAGTGGACACACCAGGCCTGGATTGGACGTGTCTCTGGACCACAGACCCGGTTCTGGAGTGACCCATGGACAGCTTCGACTGCAGGAACTGAGATCCAGGGACCTGATCCCCAGATCTGCGAGCGCAGGGAACCTGGTCTCATACGGAACTCCCCAGCCTGAAGGGAGTCCCCAGCCTGGAGGGAATCCCAGCCCTGGGGGAAACCCCGGACACAGTGGCGCCACCACCCGGAGCGCAGGGATCCACAACCTGTCCCCGAGACCCTTCCGGAAGCTGTACCCAGCGGTGAAGGGCGGGCCTGGGGTCAGGTCAGTCCCCTTCAGAGTGGACACTCAACCTGACAAGGACAAGGGACGAGACAACGCGGACCGCGCACCGCCCACAGCGTCCTTGACCACTGACCAGAAACTGACCACTGCGAAGGAGTTTCTCGCCAGGACTCTGGGATCTGTGAGTGGTGGAGTGAACGCCCCAGGGCTGGTAACCAAGGCGTTGTCAGGGAGAAACACAGTGGAATCCCACAATGCACCGGACAAGGAAACAGACCTGCGCCCTGCACCCGCTTCATCAGTGGTACAGAAAGAACCGGGATCTGGATCTACTTCTCTGGTGCAGAAAGGACAGGGATCTGTCTCTGCTGCCAGCCAGAAAGAACCGGGAAACGTGAAGGAAGAATCAAAGTCCAGACAGCCGAAGGTTTCCCCCAAGAAACCAGCCAAACCAGTCAAGCCCCTGGGTCTCAGCTACAAGAAGGTCTCTCCCCCAGGGGTGCAGTCAGGAGCCAAGAGACTCTCCCCGACCAGTCCCAAACAGAGGCGAAACCCCACTTCCGGTTCCGGTGGGGTCAAGGTCACACCGGGAACTGGACTGAAGACTTCCGGTGTGTTATCATCCATTCAGCTGCGGCAGAAACCAGCCTCTGCTGCAATGGATTTAACAAGCGCAAAATCTGGAGCAGCCAAGGCGGAATCCGGCACAAAATCAACCCGAATCCAGTCGTGGTCTGAGCCAAGCAGTCCAAAGTCTCCGAGATCCCAACCAAAGACGAGGCCCACGTCTGTGTCATCCATGCTGAGGACCATTCGGGGATCCCCCGGACCTGCGAGTCCCAAGTCCCCTCGGGTCAGGCCAAAGTCTGGCTCCACCAGTCCAAAGTCTCCACGGGCAGCACCTGGGTCTCCGAGACCAAGGACCGGGGCTTCGAGCTCCGGGCCGAGGTCCCCCAAGTCTCCCGGGAAGACGCGGCCCCTCTCCGGCGGGAGGTCCCCCACCAGCCCACGCTCCCCTCGCACCCCGAGGACAAGCGTGATAGGCTCCGGACCGAGGTCCCCCAAGTCTCCCGGGAAGACGCGGCCCCTCTCCGGCGGGAGGTCCCCCAACAGCCCGCGCTCCCCTCGCACCCCTCGGGGGACCAGGGCCCCAACCTTCAGTTTGCCCACCAGCTCTTCCCTCGCCAAATCCCTCAACAGAAATCTCGCGCAGGAACTGTTCAAAGATGCGCTGAAAGATCTGCAGATCAACGCAAAAGTCAGAAACACTGTGGAGCAGAACCAAGCAAAGACCCTGTGTAGGAGCAGTGGGCTGGAGAAGGACCTCATCACCTTCAGTGACGACAACGAACTGGACGATGATGGGAATGAAGACACAGGGAGAGAGATTGGAGAGGAACAGGGAGAAATGGGGACGGAGACCAGAGAGGCAAAGGATGAGATAGGGCGAGAGGCCACTGGGGCGAGAGAGACTGATGAGGCAACAGACAAGAGTGGTCCAAATGTGATTGGACAAGGTGCTTTGACTGATGTGGTTCAAAACCTCCAAGACGACAGAGACAAGAAAGGAGAGACAGAAGTCGCTGCAGACAAGAGTTGTGAAATGAGAACCCCAGGGACGTGGAGAAAAGACTGGAGTCACGCCCTGAGGATGTTAGAGGAGGCGAGGATGGAGATCGCTGAGAGCTTCCACAGCATGACGTCATCAGCAAACCGGAAGTCCATCCCATCCCAAAGCGAGGCTGGTTCAGCTGTGCCCACCGGAGTCCTGATCAACACTGGGGCCGGTGAGGAAGAGAAGGTTCCAGCCTTAGATCTGGAAGCGCTGGAGAACCTGAGGCAGCATCAGGACGAGCACTTGAAGGCTTTGTCAGAGTTGCTGAGCAAAGGGCAGCAGAAACTGGGGACAGGACGCAGGAACGTAGCCCCAGATCTAGAACCAGCCGTCACGAAGCCAGACTCAGTGGAGAATCACAGCAGAGAGTTCGGAAATCAGGGAATAGGGTCAGGAACTTCCGGTCTCAAAGGTCACGTGATGACCTTGAACAACCAAAGCGACCCAACGATGCTCCAGAACTGTGACGTCACGCATGACGTCAAGGAGCACGAGGTGCAGGAAGGAGACAAAGCACGTGAAGAAACAAGGAGCGAAGATAAAGAAGAACATGAAGAGCCACACGCAAAGGTCAACACCATCACTCTCCCTCCAAAACAGAACAAAGATGGAGACAAGACAACTCAATATGATCACGAGCAGGAGCTGAAGAAACTGGTGGAGACAGAAATAGACAAAACACCAAGCGCGAAGAAACCCGAAGGGAAGAACGGGCAGACAGTCACTCCCAATGGACCAAAGGCACGGGGCATTGCCAGTCGTATTCAGGCCTTCGAGAAGACTCAGGGTGATGGCGCAAAGACCCCAGGCAAACCCAAGGTCCCTCCAAAACGGACCAAGCCCCAAACCCCAGCAACCAGCACACCCACTCAAACGCACGCTCCAGGAGCACCTGAACCTGAACTCGTTCCACCGCAGAATCCAGACCGGACGCCGCAGACGGATGCCCTCGCCGCCCTCAACGCCAAGCTGAAGCAGGAGAACGCCAACATGAGAAACTTGTACTTTGGGCGGGGAAACGTGGAGACGGAACACAACTGCGCCAAGAACCTGGCAAACAAGAACGGTGCGAACGTTCCTCACAAAGAAGCGGAAGTTTGCGAACCGGAAGTGGACATGGACAAACCGGAAGTGAGCAAACCGGAAATGCCCGCTCAGGCCAAGAGTGGTGACGAGGTCCAGTTCCTCCAGGTGGAGCGAGGGGAAAAGGTTCACACCATCCCGACCCCAGGACGCAAATCCATCGTCATACCCACGGTGAGGAGAGCCATGAAGCCAACGGAAGTGAGGCCTGCACCGGAAGTGAAACCTGATCAAGGTCACGTGACTGACGCTGTGCGTCAGGGCTCAGGCCCTTTTGCTGGGGTCAACCACAGTGACTCAGGTCACATTCATCGCGATGCATCTCTCTCCCCTGGGGTCCTCTTCTCCAGCCCCGGCCTCCCTGACGTATTCACTTCCGGTTCTGACTCGGGAACAACTCATGACTTCCGGTCTTGCAAGACGTGGCCAGAACTGAATAAATCCAGCGGAGCTTCGGAGGACGCGTATGTCTTCACCTTCCAAATTCCCCAATCGCCACCAGGCGTCGCAGAAGACGCCACGTTCAATGCGCAGGGGGATAAAAATGCCAAAACGGCAGAGCGTATCACAGATCAGAATTCTTCTCAGGAGGCCAGTCAGGTCTCGAGGTCTGGTGCAACTGTGATGTCATTGGAGGATTCGTCCTGCAGAAAAGCGGGAGAAGGAGAAGACAGAAGCAGGGTAATGGATTCAGACGCCACGCAACCGGAACTTGAGAAACCGGAAGTTGAGAAACCGGAAGTTCGGACTGAAACTGAAGACGCGGCGGATGAAGCTGAGAACGCAGAGATTGAGGAGATCGTGAGCAAACTTCACTGGACAGACGATGAACTGGACAAGGACAGTGATGGAAGCGACACGGACGACGTCGACATGGAGGAGGAAGAAGAGCCGTCGTTCCTGGCGTCCAGCATCGCTCTTTTCCTCGAAGCCTACGAAAACCAGCTGAAGAACCAGAGCCCGGAACCCGCCAACTCCCCCACAAGTAAAACGCCATCCTTCTCCCCGCCCTACATCGCGGGGTTGTCCCCCGTCTCCGGCCCCGCCCACCACCTCAGGGTCCCCGGAACCGGAAGTGGGGAGAGGCTGCTGACGGAGTTCCGCAGCAGGAGTAACTCGACGATTCGGAACGAGATTATCCACGAGGAGCGGGAATCTCAGTCCAGTGATGAGGGAGAGGAGAGGACCAGGGAGCAGACTTCAGGAATCAAGAGGAAGGCTCCGGGGAGATCAGGGTCCTTTAGGAGCTCAAAAACTGACAGCAGCGCCTTCCAGACGGACATCAGGGAAGAGGATCAGGAGGATGGTGGAGCTGCGCCTGTTCTGAGGACTGTTCCAGGCAGAGTGAGCTCCAGCTCCCTAAACAGCTCCCGCACAGAGAGCAGCACCTTCCTGTCAGAAACCAGAAGTGAGGATGACGTCATCAAAACCAACTCCATCCACCTGGACGATTGGTGGGAGACGTGGACTATGGGTAACCAGAGGAAGAACCACCTGGATCAGGGCAGCCATGACACGTCTGACCTTGAGAAGGTCAAGGTTTTGTCTGCAAAGTTGAACTTGACCCCTAGAAGATCCAGCACAATGGAATGGAGGGAGAAGTACTTGGATCAGTCTCCATGTTTGTGGAATAATGTTTCAGGAAGAGTTCCCCTTCCCCACAGCTCGGAAATAAGCCAGGACGCGATGACGAGATCCCCACCGGAAGTCACAGTGACGTCATCACCGGAAGCGCGACGGCTGACGGACGAGCGCGTAAACAAGATCAACGACGCCCTCTTGTGGCTCCGAACCGAACTGGTGAGTACCTCACTTTCTTTCGCGCGCACGCGCTGTGTTCGTGGTTCACGTTCTCTCCAGGATGAATGCTCTTTCATCTCGACTCTGGGCCACTGGGTCACCCTGATCCCCCAATATACGTGTGTGTATCTGAATTAGAGATGGTGAAAAGCCCTTGTGCTATCAGCCCCTCCATCTGACTCAATTTCGGTGTCAGCCTGAGGAGACACAACACCGTAGAAAATGTCTGATCTCGACATAGGTTTTGTGAAAAGGGCTCAAAATGGGGCAATTCAGTTGCGAATAGGCGCCTTGTGAGCCGGGGGATATTTGGGAGAACCAGGCGTCAGGTGCTAAACGGCCTTGACTCCCTTATCTGACCTTGATCTGAAAGGTCAATCTCAGACAAGATGTGGCCGTTGATGGTTGGTGAGACGTGGCTATTGGAGTGTTGGCGTGACCTGTCAATCAAGGAGAAAGTTTGGGTGGAGATGAAACTGAGTCACTCTGTAAAAGTCATGCGTTTGTGGACCTTTCCCTGATGTGTCACACACACACACACACACACACACACACACACACACACACACCAAAAACGGCTTCACATCACGCCTCCTGCAATTCAAATTGTGAGCATTATCCGTACTGTGTACCCGGCCAGGGCCTCACTCTCCACCGCGTGTGGTCAGTCGTGACCGAGGGTGGGTAAAGAAAGCGGACAGCGCTGACTCAAAGTCAAGTTTGTCAGGTTGCAAGGTGCAGAAGCAAACACAGGGTGCAAGGAATTTGAGGGGGGATCAGGAGGCCTGACCCTTTGGATCTCTAAGTGCTGTATAATTTCCGCAAATCTTTCAAGCAAAGGACTATTTGTTGTTCCGTTTCTGATGAATCCCAATGCGCATCGCACCACCAGGATCTGAGGAAACCAGCCACAAATTGAGGCAAGAACACGTGTTTCTGGGGAAACATGTGGGACGGTTGTGACGTCATATCAGGGGATCCAAAATCCCCTTGGTATCGGTGCACGTGG
>JAAUXT010147579.1_pt1 | contig 20808 bp, 20 predicted proteins | sample 7278171 | NCBI WGS metagenome assembly JAAUXT01 (sample SAMN14350112, study PRJNA611818) | marine sediment metagenome | isolation source: surface marine sediment (1.8m) | place: French Polynesia: Moorea | collected 2018-08 | reverse complement strand
GGCCTTGTGTCCCTGGGGAAGTCAATGGGCCTTGTGTCCCTGGGGAAGTCAATGGGCCTTGTGTCCCTGGGGAAGTCAATGGGCCTTGTGTCCCTGGGGAAGTCAATGGGCGTTGCGTCGCAAACATGACGTATCGTGCATGAAGCAACCGTGAGCAACGCGCAGAGTCTACATGTGAAACCATTAGGGGTTTTCACGTTGGTGACGCGCGGTTGGGCGGCGTCAGAATTTTTGACGCGCGCGTCAAAATTCAACATGACGCCCAATGGAGATTGACGCCCGCGTCACCAACGCGAAATCAATTCCTAACGACGGTGCATTCCTTCGATCTCCCTCCTTCTCCCTGCGGAGGTAGTGAAGCGATCTCTGAAGGTCGCAAAGAGAAGCAAAAGTGTCCCTTCTTTCTGTGGCTTTGAAAGTGCCGAGTCTACTGAACTCAGTGGTGGGTCCACTGGTTGCACCCACCGCTCAGAGACCAGGCTGAGGAGAACAGTGTTTCTTTTCGTCAGAATTGTTGAACTCAGTGGGTTCAATTCGCTGTTTGACTCCTTTGACGAGTCGAGAAAAACACAGTCTCAATGTGGTTCTGCCACAAGTTCACAAAGCCTAGCTCACGCCGGATGCGTGACGCACTGAGGCTCTGTCCCTGGGTGCTGTGCGGATGGGTCGCTCGCTCTCTGCTCAAACACAAACTCGCGTGTAAAGCTGCCGTTGGTGGAAATCCCCCCTCTTTGTTGTGCCAATTCAATTTGCTGCAGTATCTATTGTTCTGGCCTCAAAGCAATTTCATCATGGAGCAGATAAAATGGAATTGCGATTGCGCACAATATCAAACCACGAGAGCCCGGTTCACACTGGATGGTGCGTCGGGTTTGCGTTGTGTCCCTTTGGCATGTCAGTGGGTGCTCCGGAGGTTTGCTGAAGCGGCGTCCGTTGGCTTGTGCCGAGACACAACGCTCGACGCATCCGGTGTGAGCCGAGCCTCAGGATTGGACAAACAGCAGAAGAGACGGGTTCCCGGTGGGGGCCCTGGGACCCGGTTCTGTTCTCACTCCGACCCAAAACCAACAACCGAGAGTGTTTTCGCGGTGCTCCTGCAGCGCCGTCCAGGCGGCGTGGGGCTCACTGCAGGCTGTTTCCCGCTGCGTGCACGGCGCTGCACCTTTTAACCCAAAACTAACATTCCTCCTGGTTGTTGGATGGTGTTGTTCCTGTGTGGTCGGGGCGGCACTCAGACTGTTCGGCACAAAAGGCAACCAAAGCGCTGGCCCCATGGACGGGCCAATGCGCCGGTGTCATTTCGCAGTGTTCAAGCTGCTGGCGTGCAGGGCCCCACGTGTGGACAACTTGATTTTCCTTTCTTCCGTTTTTGCAAGACGCGTGTCTCATCCGGTGGCTGCTTGTGGACACCAAGACCTGCGGAAAACTGACTGCAACACGTGGCAGGGCGTGCTGTGTGCATTTTAAGTGCAGAAAGATCATCCAAACAGGTGAAAATTGTTCACAACGGGGTGTCTCATTGAATCTGTGCAAGCGTGACCCGGTGGTGGTCCTGGCTTGGAGTTGGCTTCCTTCCTGTGGCTGTGGCCCCGCCGTAGAGACGGCAGCAGACCGTCCATCTCGTGTTATCACTGACAGTGTAGATGGTAATTTCAGATCAAGGCCTGAAGTCGCCTGATAAACCCAGATGTGGGAATCTCGGGAACAAGGCAGCGCGGAAAGAACCGGGTTCACCGGGCGCGCTTTGCGTTGCGTTTGTTTGACAAAAAAAAAAATGCGTGTTAAGTTGCGCCTCTGTGTTGGTCAAAGGCGCTGCGTCTGGGAATGCCTCAGAGTCAAATGCATCACTCACACGTGTCAGTTTTCTGTGGCACCTCTGAATCAGCGACGCTCCGCCTGACGCGTACAGCGTCACACAGGCCTTGGCTTGTTCCGGCTCCGGAGACTCGACAGAGAAATTGATCACTTTCTTCGAATGGTAAAAGATATTGATACATTGATCGACTCTGTTTCAATTCTGTTCCTGGAGGAATGTTTATGGTGAAGAATGAATCGTGGAGGGTGGGGGGTAGTTCTGCAAGAACAGCAACCAGCGTTTTCTGCTGGTAAAGAAACGTGTCGCGGACAGTTGGGCATCACAGCACATCAAAAGGAATTTTGAGTCGTTTGACTTCAGTGTTCCCTTTATCTTTTTGCAGCTGGAGCGGCCGTCCCTCTGGCGGTGAGCGCCGGTAGCTCTTGACCACGTGACGCGTGACGTCACAGTGTCAGCCGTCACGACGGGACGCAAGTTCAGCAGCCGGAAGTTGATCTACTTCGAGGGTCGGTACCGGATGCGAGCTCTGGTCGCCCTCGTCGTCTGCGTCATTCTGCTGGCCATTATACAGGTGGGTTTGTCCGTGTGAAAACACCCCACCCTGCTCCGTCCTGCCCTGCCCTGCCCCACCCTGCCCCACCCTGCCCCACCCTGACCTGTGCCCCTCAGCGCCACTCCACCGCCCCTGCCCCTGACCCACCCCTGACAATCCTGCGCCACATCCCAACCCTATCCTGCCCCACAACACCCTGCCCTGCCCAAAACCTACCGCCCAACATCACCCCTGCTTCGCCACATTCCACCCTGGAAAGATCCACCTGCAGCTGGACAGGTGGGTCACAGAGCCTCTCCCAGAAATGAATCACTTCCCCCCAGTGTATTCACTGTATTCACGGAGAAGATCCGGACATCAGTGCTTGCAACTGCAACTGGATCCAGCAAGGGACATCCCGAAGTGGAACCTGGAGCGACTCCAGTCCACCCGAGGGGGAGGTTCCAATGGAACCCAGAAATTCTCATACTTTCCATGTTCTTCACTCGCGGGAAACGCGACTTGTGTCACTTTGGTCAAAGTTGTTCTTTTCACCAGTTAATTGTCATGTGATGCTCCTCACGAGCTTGCTTCACCCTCTTGCACGTTGGTATATCTCGCACGGCAGGGATCCTATCTTGTGATAGACGCTCATCACAGCGCCAAGGCAGCCGCGCATCACCACGTCCACGTGACCGATGACGCGCACATGGAACACGCCGCGCATGCGCACCCGCAGCACAAACAGAATCCCTCCAGCAGCCAATCAGAACGCAGGGACGCGCCGCACCAGGGACACGGCCTTCAACAACCCATCCGCACGTGAGTTGTCACGTGTTTGTTTGGACTCACGTCATTTGAAGACACATTTCCCGCGCCTGCCTGGGGTTTTACGTTTGTGTGTGTTCAAATGGTCCGTGACCTGATGGCTAAGAACCGCTGAAAGGACGCAGAATTCACAGAAGAAAAGCAATAACCGTCTCAGGCCCATTACATACGAACGGGCCGTGCATATTTGGTGCCTGAAATAAGCCCCAGGGTGTTTCACACTTGATGCATATGGGACGCGTCAACGATTGCGTTTCTGTTGTGGCAATGGGTGCTGAGGCGCACACTGGATTCGAGTTTCTGTCAGGGGTCTCGGCGTCGCACACCGGGTGTGCCATGCGTCACCTCCCTCTTGAAATTTAGCGACGCAGCACCCGTAGATTCGCAGAGAGACGACACGCATTCGGTGTGCAAGACTCCTCTTTTCTGTGTGATGTGCCGCTCAAAGAAGCTTCTCCTCTGTCCGTCCTGCAATATGCATGGCCAGCGCAGCTGGAGAAGTGGACTGAAGGGCGGATCCACCGGCTGTCTCGCGGTTCAGCGGAGAATCTGATCCCCAGCCCCACGACTCGTCTGACGCGCACCGTCCACCGCGGATCTGGGTCATTCTCAAGTGTCTCTCTCCCCTCGACCGAACCCGGAAATCTTCGTTGTATATGATCCTTTCTCTGCATGTTCCTCTGCGCTTCAGGCCCGACGACGCGAGCCGGGATGGCTTGAAGAAGGACGCCCGGCGTCCAGGTTGCCACGGCGACGACTGCTTCAACGCACCGGACAACCACCAGCAAGGTCAGGACACTTCTCTGTTTACTTGCTGTCGCTGTACTCGTGGTCAGTCGGCTTCTGGTCATTCTGTCGCGGGGTGGATCTGTTTCCGGTTCCTTCACCTTTCCTGGTGTCGGTTTCCTGTTTGTGGTTCTTGTGAGCAAGATTTCTGAGAATATTAATTTCCACTGACAACACTGACCTGAGTTCAAATCGTCGTGGCTTTGTGCGGACTGGTCCTTGGTTCTCTCACCAGTCATTGGGAGAGAGGTAGTCACAGAAACCCACCCTCCGCCTCGAGATGTTTTCCTGTCGCAGGTCAGTGCGATGGCGAACTGGGTGGCGTCGGTCTCTCTGTTGCTAGGGGCAACAACCTCAAGAGATTTTCGTTTCCCTGCCCTCTGATCTTGCCTTTCCTGCTTCAGTCAGATAATCCACAGTAGATAACCGTCTCAGTTACCAGTCGCGGACCCAGTGTTTGGTAAAGAAAGACCCGCCTCCGGATCGATTGGATTCGAAGTAGAAAATTGTGTTGCACCCATCGAAATGGATTATCTAGGCGGTGGAAGGGCTCGTGCCTCGGTCCGACACTGGACGCAGCTGTATTTCCCGCAGCTCGTGCGGTCGGGAGCCACGCCCCGATTTACACGAGTCAGTGTCGGCCCAGTGACCCAGATTCCTGCTGGAGGACTGGCTCACACTGGACAATGCGTCGTGCGTTGCGTCCCCACTCAAACCCAAAGGAGTTGCACGCTCGCAACACGTGTCGCCAGCCTCAATGAAATCTGAAGCCTGAAAGAACTGGGTTTGTTCGCACAGGCATCCAGTGTGAATCAGGCCCAACTGCGACGATGTGTACTTCATTACGACTGCTTCTTCTGGGTGCTAAACGTTGTTACTCAACCTGGAGGCCTGTCATCCAGTCATGAGGCACCATTCGCCTGGGTGTTGGACCGCTGGCCATCATTCCGATGGAGGTGTCTTCCCTTTCAGGTTCTCACGCTGAGCCGAGCCTACTCTCAGCTGTGGGCTCCCAGGAGCGGGTCCAGGATTTAGTAAAGAGCGGGGCAACCCCTTGGGGGCAGCTTCAACTTTGAAAGACAAGGTGCAACGTTTCCACCCGCGGCACAAACTATCCTGGGGGCCAGAGCGGACCGAGTCCGGACCCCCACGCCCCTCCCCCCCCCTGAATCCGCCCCAAGCTCCGCACGACTCACCACTGGAAGTGGGGGAGCGTTGCAGACACGGTTCTTCTCATACCGACAGCGGAGTAGAGGCCTGGGTCCACACGGTGTGTGTGTGTGTGTGTGTGTGTGTGTGCGTGTGTGTGCGCGTGCGTGTGTGTGTGTCTGTGTCTGTGTGTGTCTGTGTGTGTGTGTGTGTGTGTGCATGGTGTATGTGTGCATGGTGTGTGTGCGTGTGTGTGTTTGTTTGTGTGTGTGTGCGTGCGTGTGTGTGTTTGTTTGTGTGTGTGTGCGTGGTGTGTGTGTGTGTGTGCGTGGTGTGTGTGTGTGTGCATGGTGTGTGTGTGCATGATGTGTGTGTGCATGGTGTTTTGTTTGTGTGTGTGTGTGCGTGTGTGTGTATTTGTTGTGTGTGTGTGCGTGTGTGTGTGTGCGTGTGTGTGCGCCCTGTCAACACCAGGCCGCGCGATGCCTTCCGTCCCGACATTGGCTCCGATCCCAATGGCAGCGTCCATGGCTCTGCTCGTGATCAGTGTGCTGGGAACAGATGCCTGTCTTTGTAGCCGCGTTGCGCTTCTGGGCTCACACTGATTTGGGATGTCTGAAAAGTGGACAGCGTTGACGCCTGATACGCAGGCGGCCAGCAACAACAACCCAAGTTCAGCAGCTCTGTACCCAGGTTCAGTTGTAACTGATCAGGTTCAGCAGCAGCACAGATTCAACCTGCATGGGTCCACAACAACCAAACCTTTGGGGTAACAGGTTCAGAAGCGTCACATTTCAGCGCCGAACAAAACGTTGAACCCTACAACGAGCGATCACGGCCACACGCTTTCTCAGAGCTTCAGATCAAAATGGCGGCTTCGAGAGCCTGTGGTGTGTGTGTGTGTGTGTGTGTGTGTGTGTGTGTGTGTGTGTGTGCGTGTGTGTGTGTGTGTTGTAAGCATGTGCCAACTTTACAGAGAAAGTGCCGTGTCCACTACAAGTTTGCTTCTTTGGCAACCTCCCTCAAGACCCGAGTGTTGACAGGGCGGCCCTCGCGTGTGTGTAAAGCAGCTTTTGGAGTGAGTACGGCAGAAGACGGAGGCTTTGAATTTCAAACGGGTTCTCCAGTCTCCCGTCTCCGGAGGCGCCGAGGCCGCTTCACACCGGAGGCGTCACGCGCTGCGGCTTTGCAGCTGAGAATGGGCGGTGTGTCGCTGGGTTCACAGTCGATTCGTCTTGTGTTTGACGTCAGTCGCTGCACAAGTGAACAGGGTCTGCCTCACAGAGAGAACTGATCAGATCTACGTCGTGCATCGCGTTCACTTTTTGTGTCATTTGGTGCTGCGTCATGCATGTGTGACGTGTTGCGTGCGTGAACAAGTCCACGGGCGCTGTGCATGTTGCCGCGGAAGCGCAACGTCGCAGCTCGGGCATGGCGTCGTCGCTGCGACGGAGCGTCCACGTGACTTGTGTTGAGACGCACCACGCATCGCATCAACGTGTCACCCAGTGTGAAGGAGCCTCCCCACTTCAAAAGGCTTCTGCCTGTCTTGCGTCTCGCGAGGCACTAAAAATAGAAATCGCTGCCTCTGTGGGATCAGAACGGAGAACAAAGCCAAAGCGTTCCGTCCTGGGGCGTCCACACTGGAGGCGTCGTGCGCTGCGTCTCTTTTCTGCTCAGTTGAGAGTTCAAGCAAAGTGCTCCGTAGCACGTAGCTTTTTGATACAACCCCCCTCTTTTGGAAGAGTCCACGGATATGGAACAGATAAAATTGATACCATTTTCAAAATATAACTCTGGGGTTTGTGAGCTCTGTTGAAACTTCTTGTGAAACCCTTTCTTCAAGTACCTGATTTTACAACTGTTTCTAAAAATAATTGTGGACCCTTCCATCATGGGGGAGATGTGTCCAGCAGCTACGTACTACGTATACGTTTTCTGGCTACGGGACGTCGTGCCGAAACTCTCAAGTGAGCGCTGGAAAACAGGCACCGATTTCAGCAGATATGCGTTTTGATTTGCTTTTCACACATTATCCCTTTGGGCCTGCAAGTCTGGATGCGTCGCTGTTGCAACTGTAACAGCATAAACGCGAGGTCGTATCCTTGATCCATGTCGTCTGCGCTTTCCTCAAGGCACACATGAATAGTCCACGAAGTACAGGGGCAAAAGTCCCTGTGCCGTTTTTGGTTCCTTCCCAGATGCGTCCTGCTTTGCGTCCCTGGCTGTGGGTGCGACGAGCGGTGTGATTCATGCATCGATAGCACCTGAACACAAGGTTGCAGCCAGTGTGAACCCGGCCTTGGTTGGCAATCACACAGCTTCCCGCATAAACTGCTCCCAGGGGACGGAAAAACTTTGCCGGGAAACCTCGCTTCTTTTGATGAGCAGAATAAATTTGCATTATCTTTTCCACAGTGAAATCAGACATCAGAGCCAAATAAACTGCGGTTTTTTGCCATTACAACCAGAGCCAGGGGCGCATCCAGGTCTGGGAGCTCCAACACTCCGGATCATCTCCTGCAATCTGTTGGGCGCCGACCACGTGACCACGCGACCACATGACCACGTGACCACGCGACCACGTGACTACGTGACCGGATCAGAGTTGTTTCAACAGCAAAAACCTTGGTTGCAGCCGATCATGCACCGTGAGTGCGTTTCTTTCGGGTCGTTTTGTCTCTCATTGGGGGTTCAAGTTGTGTGGACGTCGCTTTGTACGACATGTCCCCAAGACGTGCACGATAGAAAACAAACAAGGAGGGCCAGCTGTGGACGGAAGCGTGGCCGCTGGAAAAGAGTCGGCCTGTACCAAACAAACTTGCGCTCGTATTGTTTCCGTTGTGGCTGTTCATCACCTTTGGTTGTGCGGTGATGCAGAACAGTCAGTTTGATGAGCCGATCCGAGGCTTGAAGCGTGTGCTTTGAAAGACCAGTGTGGATCCAGGAGACCAGGAGTTCATTGTTGTGGGAGAGGACCTCATGCCCAAGGAACCGGTGCAGGACCTCCAGGCCCAATGGAGCAAGGCCTGGTACCCAACAGACAGTGTCTTGGTCATGGGCCCAAAGGGCCAGCTCAGTTGACCAGTGCCGTTTGGTCGAGTCTTTTGGTTTGGTCCGGTTGACCTGCGTTGCCGTTGCCACGCACTGGGTGCCAACGGCAACTTTTGGTGAGCAGCCCGCAACCATGGAGACGCAAACGTAAACGTAACAAAGGGCTATCACAGCATGCCAAAAGTTACGTTTGCGTTTGCAGTGTTGCTGGTTGTTTGCTAAATGTCACCACTGTTTGACGCATTCAGTGTGAAAGATTGGAAATACAGTGTGGGACCTGGTGGACTCGCCGAGATGCAGCACGGCGCATCTCCACCGAGGCTCCGCTCCTGCGATGAGGTTCGCTGTTGACGCGGCGTCTGTTTGCTCAAACAACAGACGCCATCGCGGTGACTGACTGCTGCCGCTCTGCATCAAATATTAACGCTGCAATCACAACTCGAGCGCCGTCGACTCCCGCGCTGCCGGGCGGGAATCACGCCACGCAGGTCCAAACGAGCTCTGTGGATCCAGGAGCAGCTGCCCAGGGGCGTGGTGGGCCCCGCCCTCAGTGGACGACCACCTCCTTTTCAATTTTAGCAGCTGAAGGGGGTGAATTTCGGAAGCCACCCCTTCCACCCCTGACTTGCCCATTCACAAAATGGCTCCAGCTTGACGTGGCATATTGAAGACAGATCAGAAAAAGCTGACGAGACCGACCTCAGGTTAATGATGACGGATCCGTTGACTTTTCACGGAGGCCACAAGAAAAGGACGCGCGGGCTGCAATTGAACGCAGCACCAGGTGTCACAGTCCTTCCCGCGCTGTACAGCGCGGCCTCTCGCCTCATCCACCGAGCCAAATAGACCCTTCATTAGAGAATTATGTGGCGCTTCGCGGGTGATGGACGTCGAGAAGGACGCCAGGAATCAGCCAATTATCGCCCACGTAGACGTGGGGCTGGCTCAGTGCCAGCGAACAGCGCAGAAGTCGGATGCAGGACTCACAGCAGCTGCGGCGCCTCTCATTGACAGTGGGCGTCTCCAAACGTGACCTTTGCGACGAAAATTCAAGCATTTTCAGAGCAGGGGTCCGGCCCCTGACTCCCTTTTGTACCATCCGTATTTTGTGCCACTGGGGCCCTGTGTTTACTCTTCATCTGGTTTCCTTGCCAACTTGAAGTCAGATTCCTCCAAGGGGTTTCCCCCCCCCCTTGTTAGATCCTGGCTCCGACTCTGCAAAGGCCACATCCAGCGTGAGCAGCGATCTTCCTCATCTCCTGCAAGGATCTCCCAGAGGAACACCTGAAGCTCCCAGTGTGAACACGGTGTCCTGTCGCAAGAGACACTGCTCCATGAGGGCCTGAGGTCTTCAAACTTCAGGTGCCTGTGACGGGACACCTCAGGCCTTCACAAAACATGTTGAGACTTCCGGCCTCAGCGTGAGAGAAGGCACAAACCTTCACCAAACTTGTGGAGGACTGAGGTCTCCACACCACCCCTGTTTCTGCACGATGGTACACCGGTCTGATTTGCAGCGCGTGACACGTCACGTGTGAGGCAGGCGTGAGCGCAGCCCGGGACGAGTTGGCAGGAGCGCTGCGCAGCTGGAGTGAAGCGGGTCCATTATCTAATGAGTCCCGCTCCACATAAGTGCAGCGCTGCGTCCAGGGGCGGATCCGCACACCATCCCGCTCTGGAGAAATACACCAGCAAAATCAAGCGATGATGGTGTTTGGTGGGTGGATCCAAGATTTTGACCAAAGAAAAGATTCGCAATCGGCGGAGGGGGGGTGGGTGGGAGGGTGGCGATACCAAAACATGGAACTGGCGGTAGGATTATTGCTCGTGATGGTCACCTGCTACGAGTCCGGATCTGCCTCTGCCGTCCGTTCGCTCCCGTCCGTTTGCTGCTGTTTCGTGGTGGGATGCATGGTTTCTGAAGTGGACAGCGTCCGTGGGAGCAAATTTGAACGCAACAAACTGAACACGTACGTCTTCGAACCTGTCCCGTTGCCCTTCTGACATCCGAGGATCAGTGGATAGAATTCTTCCATGACGCAGAGGACCCCCGCCCCGCCGGCTTGGTCCCTCTCACCCCGGTGAAAATGAACTGCTTCATCACTTTTGTCACACCAGGTGTGGAACACAAAAACAAACGGGAGTCAGGGTTGGACCCTGGTCCCACCGAACACCCCAAGCCTGGGCCCGTTGCAATCAAAATCGGCCCTTATTTGCGTGTCCAGCGACATTCACAGCAGAGTGCACCCGTTTTGGGCCAAGATGGTCTGTCCCCACATGATGCGACACCGGAAGTAAGCAAACCGTGGGAAGCACGCGCTTCCGCCCGATTGAGGCACTCGTTTTCTTGTCGGTTTCTGCTGTCACCAACATGCCGGTTTTGATGATGGATGCGTCGCGCGTTGCTTCCCCTGCCTGGCAGCTCTGCCTGCCTCCTTCGTGGTTCTTGGTGCACTGCATGAATCAGACCTCACGCGTGACGACAGGTCCCACACAAGCACCGCTCTATGTGCAGATGTGCACTGAGTTGAGCTCCATTTGCGAGATTAATACTCCACAGATACGGAGGTGGATCCGGATCAGGTTCAAAGAAACAGCACGCGTTGCAAGCGTTGTTGTCCAATGAACATCCAGCTGCACTGGAACAGTTCGCTTGGCGTGTTCGGTGTGCACAAAAGTCCCCCAAACTGACGCGCGTTCAACGCAGCGGTCCCAGGGGCGTGCTTCCGCCTCCCACCAGTGGGCGCCTCGACTCCCAGGGGCGCAGTTCTCACCCGTAATGTGAGTTTACGCACCACGATAATACGCGTTCTTATGAATACATTTATACGCTACAAAGCTCCTTGATAAAGGAATGGCGGTACGTGTTACTGTCGCCATTTTTCATTCGAGTTGGGACAGCGAGAAAATTGCAGCGCTGGCTTTTGCAGGAACTGGTGTTTAAACAGACAGGATCCAGTGTGCCGCAGAGCACGAATCAAGACGACAACAACAGATCCTGCGTTTCCATTTTCGCACATGAAATTTGTCCCTGTTTGGGATCGCACCCTCTTATCTCAGACAAATCCAAGATCTACCGGTAGTTCCGGTGTCACACAGACTCGGATGGTTCTGGTGTCGGCACCAGCCTCAACGTTGGTCAAAAATCCATGCAGTGTAACGTACACACAAACATGTCATTGTTTGCCTCCAACACGGGGAGAAAACACAGAAGTTGTGGGTCAAGTGAGGCCAAATACTCGTAAGCAGGGTTCTTCACACATTCATTTACCCTGAGCTCAAACAGCCATGAGTCTGCGGTTTTCCGTGAACCCTGGTTGAGCAGTCTGTGGTCATGTGCGCGCGCTGCATTATTCACGTGTTGAGCGAAACAGCGCGGATCCCAGGAGGCTGATCCATCACGTTCAGCAGGGGAGCTGCGGCCCCAGGGGAAGCCGGATGTACCAGGGATGAGGGCACTTCCGGGGACGGAGCGTGGAGAACCGGAACACTGATGCATCATACGAGACAGAGGCCTCCGCCCTTTGGGGGCCGAGGTACAGTCGCTGTGGTGGAAGATAGAGCCCGGAGTAGAGGCCTGGGTCCACACGGTGTGTGTGTGTGTGTGTGTGTGTGTGTGTGTGTGTGTGTGTGTACGTGTGTGCGTGTGTGTACGTGCGTGAAAGACGCAAGAAACGAACATCATTTGGAATTGGAATTGGGAGGACCAGAAAAACGAGATGCCGTTTTCAGCAGTTCCGCTCAAGATTCTCTCAGTTCGTTGTTTCTCTCCCCCTGACTCTCCAACCCTTGACTCGCCCGGACACGGAGGATGATTTTCAGCGGCAGACCTCAATCTCCGGATCAGTTCCGCTTCCTGTTCAGCTGCGCATCCGGAGAGTCTCGGATTCACGCAGATCGAGTCGAACGCGATGAGGTATGAGGCAGTGGTCTCAAGTCCACTTCACACTGGGTCGGTCGTTGTGTCCCTGCGCACACTTCCACGCGATGAGAGCATCAACGCTGGGAAAGAGACGAGTCATGCGTGGCAAAATGAACACTTCAGACTGGACTGGTCAAGCTGGTCGTCCGCCTGTGGAATTTTTCACTGGGTGTCTGACCCTGTTCTTTGGCATTTGGGGCTAAATATGGTCGAAGTCGTCGACGCGAGTTTCCTCAGCACGTCACGTCACGTCATGTCACGTCGCGATGAAAAGGCAGCATCGCCGGTGGCGTGCATGTCATGGTGCAGTGCACGAGCAGAATTTCGCTGTTGTCCTGCACAGTTTGACGAACGCAGCACCGCGCGGCACACGTGTCCGGTGTGAACGTCATTCGCATCCAGTGTGGACCGGCGGCATCACTGCCTCTTGTGTGGACCGGCTCCACCAGAGTGAAGTGGCTCCGCATCTGGTGTGAACCGGAATCTTCGAAGCAATGGCCTCACTGCGCAGCCGGTGTGAACAACCGGCGGCCATGGTCCGACGACTCATCTCTTCATCTGCAGCTGCCGCCGCCGCTGCCGCCGAGACAAACATCGCGAGCGCAATACGCGCCTAATGCCTCCCGTCATAAACCACGAATATGGCCACTGAAATCGGGGAGACTTGCTTATGGGACAACAGCAAGAGGGCTGACTCACCCTGGATGCGTCACTGCGATGCGCAGCCAGCACGGAGCGCCATATGATTTCCAACTTGGTGCGACATGCCAACCGTTGCGTCTTTGTCATCGCAAAAACGCAGCGCGTGATGCATCTACGTTGCCCAAGGACGTCAGAGTCTACGCTGGACGCATTCAGTGTGTAGCAGTCTCAGGAATAGGCCAGACGCGTGGCAGGGGTTTACGCGTCTCTAGGGAGTCGTGCGGTAGGCTTGTTGCGCACAGAATCCCGCGCAGGTTTTACTGTGATGGAAGCAGGCTGGGAGTGGACAGTCTGGAGCCGTGAGGGAGCGTGGGCTCAACATTCTTTGGCTGGGCGTTGCATGGGCGGATCCAGGAGCTGGCCGGGGGGAGACCTACTTGGTGGGGGGGTCAGAGGGAGTTCCAATGGGCATGTGTGAGAGAGGGCGACAGATAGAGAGGGAGACGGATGGGGCGGGCATGGACAGAGGAACCAAAAGCTCACTGTCCACTGGTGCGTCTCTGTCTCTCTCTGTCTCAAGATTTCTCTCCCTGTCTCACACGTGCTCCTGCAGGTGAGTTACTGTAGTCACTCCACGCACTCTCTTCGGTCCTCCCTGCTGGAAGTTGCAGTCCGACCTGAACCCGCTTCACAGTGGATTCCAGCACCAAAAACCAAATCAGCCGGAGCCGCACGGAGTCGGTTTTATGTTCCCGCACTGGGTTGGCCTCGGGTTCTCACAGCGCCCCTGGGAACCGCAGCAGATGTACCAGCCACAGAGCGGGGCTCACACCCAATGCGGTGTGTGCTGCGACGCTGGGCGCTGTGCAAGCTGTTGCGTAGTTGAGCTGCGCCGTTCACCCTGGATGCGTTGACGTTGCGCTTGCAGCAAGCGTGAAACAGGCGCAATGGAACAAGGGTCCCTGTCGACCCCGGGTGTTCGGGTTCGTTGTGCGTTGCGTCACTGTTCATGTCAGTGGGAACTGCGTTGCCCAGTTGTAACAACCCACGATGCATCCGACGCCCCTGGGAGCAGGAGCAGATGCTTCGCTCATCAGGGCCCGCAGTTAGCCTGCTGGACCAAACGGAATTGCTCATGCGAATTTGTACGCACAACGCCTGTGCAAGTACTCAAGCATTCTCTTTGGTCCCGTGCAGAAGTGAACAATGAGCGTGATGGTGGTGCTGCCGGCCCTTTGAGAACTCGCTGCGGACTCTGTTTTGAGGATGGACACTTCAGCTTCTGGTGTTGAAACCTTCAGCTTCTCCAGGATGGCGGAAAATGGGGACCTCTCTCTCTCTCTCTCTCTCTCTCTCTCTCTCTCTCTCTCTCTCTCTCTCTCTCTCTCTCTCTGTCTCCTGCTCTCCCTCTCCTGCTCTTTCTCTCTCCTCTCTCTCCTCTCTTTCTCTCTCTCCCTCTCCTGCTCTCCCTCTCTCCCTCTCCTGCTCTGTCTCTGTCTCTCTCTCAGTCTCTCCTCCCTCTCTCTGCCTCTCTCTCTCTCACTCTCTCTCTCCTCCCTCTCTCTTCTTCTCTCTCTGTCTCTCTCTACCTCTCTTCTTTCTCTGTCTCTCTGTCTCTCTCTTGGTCTCTATTTTCTATCTCTCTCCCCTCACTATCCGGCCGCGATCCTCCGTAGCCTGCAGAAAATGGGTTCAACCAGATTTGGAAAGAAGTGGAGAAAAGCGGGCGAGGCGAGGAGCCATGCTTCCAGTGAGGAGGCTGAGTGCAGCCCGGCCTTGAGGAAATCAATCAATGTCCCACCCGCCTGCCTCTCCTCCTGAAGCGGTGCACAGATGTGCAGCACACACGCGTACACACACACATACACACACACACACACACACACACACACACACACACACACACACACTGCTTGGTTCCACAAAAAACACAGTCCACAGAATCTTGCCTTTTCTCCTGTTTCTCACTCTCTGTCTGTCTGTCTGTCTGTCTGTCTGTCTGTCTGTCTGTCTCTGTTTCTCTCATAAGACTTCTTCCCGCCATCCGCACTTAGTTCTTACTGTGAGAACGGTGTTGGTGGGTGGGTGTGTTTGCTGCCGACGCCTGGGGGAACCTGGGTCTGAACATCACGCCCCTCGGGACGAGTTAATTGAGGCAAATGAATTTTCGGCTCCGTTCGATCTGTCACTCTCGGTCAACAAAAACCGGATTCGACAGCTTCTGTGGACATCAGGGTGGGTTTCTGAAATCAAAGGGCGCGTGTGGCTGAGTCGAAGCAGGCAGTGCAGGCTTTGGTCCGGGACACAACGAACATCGAGCGTGAAGTCCATTGAACATTGAGAGTGTGTGGATCATGAGTTCTCTTGGCCGGAGAACGTTTCACTCGTGCACGTGTGCCAACACCGTGCTTCACCAGAGTGATTCACTGGGCTGACGCAGAAAGGAAGGAACAGTCACTGCATGTGCTGTCGCTGGGAGCGATGACGCTTTCACTGAAATCAACACATCAAACACAGGCAGCTCAAAATCAACTTTTCACCGCAAAAGGAGTGCGAGATTGGACCCAGAATCTGGTCCAGATCGTTCTTGTGTGCCTCAGAAATGGAGCTGGCTTTTCACAAGACGCACATGTTCAAGTCTCAAGCGACAACGTAACGCTCTCTGTTTTTGGCACCGGTTGCGCCTGGGAAAGCGGACCGCCCCCCGCACTCCCGGAGTGCGCACGCCCGGGGAGTCAATATTTGTCCGATATGATTTGGCTGTCGCCTGGAGAGGCCGGTGTCAGAAATGTTGCACACCATGTCTGCAGGCAGCGCCGTCCTTGCAGACCGAGCTGAAGCCACAGCGCCACCCTCATCGCACAGGGTTGATGCTGCGGCACTGTCTTCGCGGCGTTGGGCTGATTCTGCCCCGCCCCGCTACGCCCTTGCAGCGCGATCTCCGTCTATACGCAGCAGAGAATCCAGTCTCTCGTCCTGAGCAAAAAGGGACGGGGTAGTTTCAGTGTGACAACCCAGTCTGTTTCACCGAGTCGACTACGCGACGCTGACCAAGTCGCGCTGGAAAGCGTGACGCACGTGTCATGAACGAGGTCCGCACGGACTGAGTGGCCCGCCTGCGGAAACTCTGACGGGATCGAGAGAAGTGCAAACAAGAGTGGAGCGGCCGGGCTCCCGGGCGCCGACGCTCGGTCCACGCGCGGTGCGCTCGACGAGCGATGACGCCACGCGCATGAACTTTTGTGAGGACGAAATGTGTGGCGTATCCAGTGTGAAACATGCCTTGGGAGCGTGGAAACCCAGAACACCACATAATGCTGGCTGATAATGTGCTGTGATGGCGGCGCCATGCAGAAGACTTTTTGGGGCCTGTTTGTGTCTCACACGACAGCGGAACGCCCCTGAGGAGCTGGTCGCGGTGGGCGTTTGTGTTGGAACACACCTCCCGAATACCTGTTCAGAGATGCAGGGACATGCCGCACGCAGTGTGGAACAGGCCTCAGTCTGGTTCAGCGCGTTCTACCGGGCTGGTCTGTCCGCCTCAATTTGCGTTCGCGTTGATTGTATTTGATGCCAAATTCCCCTCTTGGTTCTGGATTCGATGTGGACTCCAATTCTGTCCCGAGTGTTTCCGAACCTACCGTATTCAGTGAGGCGCGCTTGGAGCCAAATTGGACCAAATCCTATCAGGTTCATGTTGTGTGTTTGCGGCAACTGATTTTGGCAGGAGGGGAAAAGAGGAGAGTGACTACTCCACTACTGCCCACCCCTCCCTGGTTCGATGCCATTACGCGCAGAATGGTTCGTCCCCCCGTCCGTTGTTGCGATCTGCCTCCGGGGATCCTGCGGACCGGCTCCATGGCCCTCACGAAATCTTGGTCCTTTGGGAGGGAGGAGTGACCATTTTCTGACTTGAGTTTTGTCCCGCAGGCAAAGCTGTTTCCTTGTGAGGTTGTCGAAGCTCGAGCTCGAACCAACATTCCCAGGAGAAGGGTCCGACACCATGGGACTTGTGGATCAGGAATGAGGGGGGCCAGACCAACCCAGGAAGTTCCCGGAGCAGATCTGGCATTCGGGAGAGAGGATCTGACCCCCAGGGGCTCAGCCCTATTTCTGGTGTTTTTGTCTTTGAGGCTGAACGAGAAAAATACGCAACTTCCCAGGCTGCCTGGGCTCTCATTCGATCCACTCTTGCATCACAGACAAATGCTGAAGAAAATAAATTTATTCGTTCTCAGCCGCATTGCTTCGGCCGTGGGGGCCTGGACCACACTGTGTGCGTGCGTGTTTTCTCGTTTGTTGTGCGTGACGCGTGACGCAGCTGTGCTGACTTGCTCAAAATGCAGTGACGCAGTATCAACACAACATGTGACGTACGCAGTGTGAAACAGGCCCGACCGACCCCCATTGCTTGAGCTGTCAAACTGAGACCAACCTAATCTAGACGAATGGTTTCGTCGCATGAGGGTGCCCACTGAATGCGTCATGCATTGCGTCCGGCACAAGCAAGTCTTTTGGCGCTGCGTCCCGAAGCAGACGCAGCCTGCCATGACTCGGACCAAACGTGTGACGCATCCAGTGTGAATGTCGCCTGTCCAAAAAGAAATGGGAATCTCGCATGAGGAGAAACGAACTCGAATCCATCGGGACAACAAGAAAATTGTGTTTTCTTGAAAACCAAGTGAGTGATTGTGGAGACTGCAGCGTCGCGATTTGAACGTCAGTGTCTGTTCTGGACACAACGACTCTGTTGGTGCTGCGGGGTTCTTTCTTTACACGCACATGAACGCAGCGCTGACGCGACCAGTGTGAATCAACCGGGCCTCGGCAGAAAAAAATATTGCTGGAAAATACGGGATTGCTGAATCGTATTCAGAGACCGATTGTGAGCGATAGAGAATCGCACAAAAGGCTTTGTGCTCTCTGTGCGAGTCGCCCCTCTTCCGGCGGGGCTTCTCCCTCAATTGGGTCTGTTCGTTTGCTTTGTCCCTTCAGATGTGCGGAAGAGAAAGAGAGAGAAAATGGGAAGAAATAGACAATTTTTCTGTGGGATAAAAGGCTTTGATTGTGCGCAGTTGAGGTCTGGAGCAGAACCTTGTCATTTGGACTGCACGGAGCAGAATCGGCAACAGTACCTGCGTTGTTCCTGCTCTCAAAGTGCTTGTGCTTGCATCATGATTGGTTGCACAAGCCAAGTCAAAGCAACTACAGGGCACATTCAGTCTCTGTGTTCGTGTTTGACACAAAACACGTCGCATTCAGTGTGAACCCTTGTCTTCACAGGTAATGCGTTCGTCAATACTCCACATCCAGAAAATTGCTGCTCCCTGCGAATTGATGCAGATTGAGTGTGGGCGGGTGGGGGGGGGGGCGGAGAGCAGCCGCGGAGGCTTCTGAAGAGAGGAGACAAACCCGAGTCACATGATCTGAATGCATCACGCGAGCAGCACAGTGGCTTATTCCAGATCTTGTTTCGGACGCAGCGCTTTGAGTGTGAAAGACCCCCGAGTTGAGCGGAGGAACACCCCACGGCTTCTCAATTCCTTTGGAAGCGCAAGGACTGCGACGCGCTGGACGCGTTTCATGCCTGTACACAACGGGCACTACGGGCACTGCATCGCTGAATCGACGCCCTCACGCACGGAACGAGGCGATTGAACCCCAAGCGAGGGAAAGCGGAGAAACCAGGCTCCTCAAGGACGGCGCTGCGGCCTCAACCGACGGCGCCACGGCGTCAATCCGCTGAATACGTAGGCGCAATCAGGGTCGGGACAGATTAAAATTGGTCAGATATTGAGCGATGCGACTCCTCGGAGCAGCTTCCATTACATCACCGCCGCGTCAGGACAGGTTCACATTGCGCCGCGTCCCAGCCACCACCAGAGGGCGTCTTGCGGAGCGTCGTTTCGCGCTGGAAGCGCAGTCGTTTGTAAAAACCTTCTCTTTGGTTTTCTCGCACACCAGGGGGAGGCAAGAGTGGCGCGGGTTCTGTGTTCAAAGTGGCGCGTTGTGTGAACAAGCAAGACGTCACCAGGGGTTTATCCTGCACAGACACACGAAGCGTCGTCGCTTGCAGATAGCACATGCAGACTGGTGCTCGTCTAAGTGGTCAAACATGGACAGGCCGTCTGTCCGAGAACCCTCACAGGGGCCTGGTCAATATCGAGCATCGAACTGAGACCAGATCCCTGGGCTTACAGTGGCACTTGGGCTCACGTCGGAACCCCCTCTTGCTTTGCCCCTCCTTTCAGTTTTACTCGTGTGCCAAACGTGCCACATTTGTCAAAGTTTGAGTCGTCATCTTGGGGGGGGGGTCGGTCCCACAAACCAAATCATGGTCCGCCCTGGTTCCACTCGAGCCTGGAGGGGAATCTCTCACCACAGGATCCATCCCGTCGTGATATTTTCATCACCGGAGCGCTGGCTTTCAGCTGAGATTTAAAAGGCGTCTTAGAAAATGTTGCTCATCAGAAAAACTGTCAGAAGCGGAGCCCCTAATCCAGACGGATGTGCCTGAGGCATGCGCAGAAAGCTCTGCTGCGGATCTGCGTCGTGGTGCGAGGCGTGCTCACTGAGTGCGTCACGTGCTCACTGAGTGCGTCACGTGCTCACTGAGTGCATCACGTGCTCACTGAGTGCATCACGTGCTCACTGAGTGTGTCATGTGCTCACTGAGTGCATCATGTGCTCACTGAGTGCGTCACATGCTCACTGAGTGCGTCACGTGCTCACTGAGGGCATCACGTGCTCACTGAGTGTGTCATGTGCTCACTGAGTGCGTCACGTGCTCACTGAGTGCATCACGTGCTCACTGAGTGCATCACGTGCTCACTGAGTGCATCATGTGCTCACTGAGTGCATCACGTGCTCACTGAGTGCGTCAGGTGCTCACTGAGTGTGTCACGTGCTCACTGGGTGCGTCACGTGCTCACTGAGTGCGTCACATGTTCACTGAGTGCATCACGTGCTCACTGAGGGCATCACGTGCTCACTGAGGGCATCACATGCTCACTGAGTGCATCACGTGCTCACTGAGTGCATCACGTGCTCACTGAGTGCATCACATGCTCACTGAGTGCGTCATGTGCTCACTGAGTGCGTCATGTGCTCACTGAGTGCATCACGTGCTCACTGGGTGCGTCACGTGCTCACTGAGGGCGTCACGTGCTCACTGGGTGCGTCACGTGCTCACTGGGTGCGTCACGTGTTTGGTCTCTGTGTTGTCAAGCGGGCTTGGTCCTGGACACATCACGCGATGTGCTCCTGTTCAGAGGATGGGTCCACACTAGGCATGTGAAGGCCTTGCACACGCCCGGCAAAAACAAAGCATGTTGCATCGCAAGAGACGTTCTGATTTGTTGACTTGTCCAGAAACGCTTGATTCGAAGGCAGGTCGCAGTGGAAGCCGAGTTCACACTGGAGGGCCGCACCGCACGATTTATCAGCGTGAATCTAACTTGAGGAGAAAATCGCACTGTGTACCCAGTGTGAAGCTGGCTTGCCGATTCGTTATCTGCAATTTGCGATGTAAAGACCAATAAAGTGTCGTTTTCCTGTCTTGACTGCACCATAAAAGGAACGGGAAATCGTACTTTAAATCTTGCCCGGCTGGCTGGCGTGCCGCGGCCTCTGGAGCTGGTGGGCGCAGCGTCTCCGGCGGATCCGGGTCCGGGACAAAGGGCGTCCGCGCAGGCGCAATGGCGCTGGCCTCACTTTGGTGACGAGAAATGCAAGTTATGGCGTAAAGTGGTGTTTGGGCGAGACCAGCTGACTCGGGCCCCCTCCGACCCTCTCTGGACCTGCCCCTGTTACGCGCTGTCCACACAGGTTCCGTCGCGAATTGTTCCGCCGATGTTTCCGCGCTGTGTTCCGTGATGCTCAGCTACACTGGGTCCGTTTTTGTTCCGTCACGGAACATCACGGAACACAAATCAATAATTGTGACGTCACATGATGTCATAGGTCATACATCACAATTTCACTATGTTCCGGTCTTCCTGACCTCGCAGCCATTTGCCTTTGGAACATTTTTTACTTCTCATTGGAAATCGCTTCTAATCACCTTTCAATTCATCATGC
>JAAUXT010020005.1_pt1 | contig 20810 bp, 13 predicted proteins | sample 7278171 | NCBI WGS metagenome assembly JAAUXT01 (sample SAMN14350112, study PRJNA611818) | marine sediment metagenome | isolation source: surface marine sediment (1.8m) | place: French Polynesia: Moorea | collected 2018-08 | reverse complement strand
GCGGTCCGTTTTTGGGAAGGGCTTTCTTTTGCCACGTCAAGGAACCTGCCGGGTTCTTGTTAGGACGCTTCTTTGACACCCACAGCCTGTCGCTGCCAGACCTTGTGACCGTCAAGCTATGACGCGCACCAACAGTCAGGTATCATCCGCGCAGCCTGCCCGCGGTGCCCATTGACGAAAAACCACGTGTTACCTCACCCTTCTGTCAGAGAACACAGCCAGGATCATCTCATCCACACTCGCCGCTGGACTTCGTCTATGAGCAAGCTTTTTTTCAGTGCCGCCGTGCTCCAAACCCTGTTGCTCCTGGGCGGCTGCGATGAGACGCACGGCGGGGCTGAAGTAGCCGCGGGCGCCTCTGCAAGTGCCTCCTCGAAGCCCGTTGGTCAGCGGACCGAATCCATTCCGGTTGCGCCCAGTGGAGTGTCGTCAGACCCGCCCCGGGGCAAGGTGCAGGGCATGGCAGAGGAAGGGGTGGTCGAACTGGATTGGGACGCGCTCATCCCTCCCGACTGGCGGCCGGACAAGCTCATGGCCGACTTCGACGACGTAGACAGCCTCAGCGACGACGACCCCCGCGCCCAGGAGTTAATGGACAAGCTGCAGGCCCTGTGGAAGGAATCGCCGGTCGTGCCTGACCTCGACGGCAAGCGAATCAAACTGCCCGGATTCATGGTGCCACTGGAGATGAACGCAGAGACCATCAGGGAGTTTCTGCTGGTCCCCTACTTCGGCGCATGCATCCATGTGCCGCCGCCACCCGCGAACCAGACCGTGCATGTCGTCACTGGAGAGGGCAAGGAATATCGCGGTCAGCTGTTCGATACCGTCTGGGTGACCGGGACCGTCAGGGTCGAGCACTTGTCCAGCGAGCTGGCGGAGGCTGGTTATCAGATGCAGGACGCCCGGGTCGAACCTTACGAATAGCGACCCACCCCGCACTCCAATGGGAACTGCCTGGTGGCGCCTGTGGTGCGCCGCTGTCGTTGCGCAGCTGGGCTTGTCCCAGGTGGCACTGGCAATCAACACATCCTGCCACATCCATCCGCCGCCGCAGGCGGACCGCAACGCGCCGAGACTCACTACCATCGGACCTTTCTCCGAGGAATCGAACTGTCAGTTCGCACGACAGCGCCTCTTCGGTCCCGGGGGGCGCTGTCATTGCACAGCCGGTTTCGCGAGTCCCTGGTCCAGCGCGCCCAGAACGCGGCAGCCACTGGAACCCGATGACATGAGCCCCGATTCGCTCATGCAGTGATGCCACGGCGTAAGTCGGTTGCGCCACGGTCGAAAGACGTCCTGCAGACACAGCGTGGGACGGAAGCTTGTGCCAGGGTTCCGTTTTAGACACCGTCTAGAAGACTATCGGCTGCTTCAGCCGCCGAGCGTTCGTGCCGATGATGAGTTCCGTGGAGGACGCGGGGCACAGTGGCACGCACTATAACGCGGGAGCAGAAGCATGAAGCTCGTCTACCGGTATGAGAAACCTCTCTTTGTCATCTCCCTTGTGATTTCCTTGCTGTTCTGGCTTGCCCTGATCGTAGGGACCCTGGGTGTGGCTCTGGTTTATGTCCTTTTCTTCTTCGTCTTCTATCTGTTCGTCCAGTCGGGCTTCATTTCCTATCTCAAAGGCACGGCGGTGCGCATCACACCGCAACAGTTCAGGGATCTCAGCGAACGTGTACATACTTGCTCCAAGCAGCTTGGCATGCAGCGGGTGCCGGAGGCCTACCTGCTGCACGGCGACGGCATCTTCAACGCCTTCGCCACGCGTTTCCTCGGGCGAAACTTCATCGTCCTCTATGCCGATGTCGTGGACGCCCTTGAGGCTCACCCGGATGCGATCAACTTCTACATCGGTCACGAGTTGGGACATGTGCACCGCAAGCACCTGCTGTGGGGGCCGGTGCTGTTTCCCGCCGGCATACTGCCCATCCTGGGCGCTGCCTACTCCCGCGCCCGGGAGTACACCTGCGACCTCTACGGCCTCGCCTGCTGCAAGGATCCGACGGACGCCACCCTGGGTGTCGCGGCGCTCGCGGCGGGCGGCAAACGCTGGCGCACCCTGGATCTGCCCCGCTATGCCGCTCAGGCCCAAGCCTCGGGCGGCTTCTGGATGTCCTTTCACGAGCTGACGGGCGATTATCCGTGGCTGGTGAAACGCATGTCCCGCATTCTCTCGGGCAGCGGGCAACGAGCCCCAAAAGTCCCGCGGCGCAGTGCCTTCGCCTGGCTCCTGGCTCTGTTCGTGCCACGCATGGGCGTCGCAAAAGGCGGCGGCCTGGCGTCCATGATGGTGGTGGTGATGATTGTGGGCATACTGGCCGCGGTCGCTATTCCGAACTACCAGCGCTACGTCAAGCAGGCACAGGCCGCCCAGCAGATGCAGCTTCCGAAACAGATCGGTCCGGACTTGACCCGCTAGATCGCTGATCCGAAATACGCCACGAGCTGACTCGGCCGGAACCCACACCAGCTGTATCGCCATTTGTGCTCGATATTCCCGAACAGCTATCTAGCCTGAAATTCTCACCGGCCGGCGGAAATCCGGGTCACGCTGACAAAGCACATCGGGCGTTCGCTCACAGGGCCACGGCGGGAAGCCCAGGTGGCTTGTTAGACTTCTTCGCCTCCGAACGGGTTGCCCGAGGAAGGGCAACCCGGGTCCATCAAGCCCAGCATCGAGCAACGCATCCGTGGTCGGTCAGGCATTCGCAGTGGAGGCCCTACCGGCACCAACGGCCGGGACACGCCGTGAATACCTCCCTGCGGCCGACGGTCCCGGCCACCGATACCAATACGGCCCCTAACGAACGCCATTGCCGATCAACGTCGCATACGAGCCCGGCGGAACATCCTTGCTGGGCTTCCGCCCTGCGCTGTCAACGACACGAACCAGGGGCAATTCGGCAGCGGGACAGCACACCGCTATCAAGAAATGACCCCGGAAACGGGTGGTTGGCTATCCGGGGCTACTTTTCGGAAAATGTCCGGTGTAGAGGGTGCCGGTCAACCGGCGAGTTTCGGTACCCGCCCAATCCTCACCACCCACGAGCTTCGCACAATGGCTGCCACTCAAGATTCGTTGAGCTTTCCTGCAAGAAAGGCCGTCGCGACCTGGCTGCTGGTCTGCTGTGCCTTGATTTTTGTCATGGTAGTGCTCGGCGGCGTCACCCGTCTGACCGGCTCCGGCCTTTCCATGGTGGAGTGGCAGCCGGTGTACGGCATTCTGCCGCCGCTGGACCAGGCCCAGTGGGAGGCCGTTTTCGAGAAATACCGGCAATCGCCCGAGTACCAGAAAATCAACGTCGGCATGGATCTGGAGGGCTTCAAGGGGATCTTCTGGCTGGAGTATTGGCACCGAGTACTCGGCCGTCTCATAGGCATCGCTTTCCTGATCCCGCTGCTCGTCTTTCTTGCGCTGCGCATCGTCCCGGCGAAGCTGGTGCCGAAGCTGCTGGCCATGTTCCTGCTGGGCGGCCTGCAGGGCCTGCTCGGGTGGTACATGGTGAAGAGCGGTCTGGTGGATAATCCGCACGTGAGCCAGTACCGTCTGGCCGCCCATCTGCTGCTCGCCGTGTTTATCTACGGGTACATTCTGTGGGTGGCGCTTGGCCTGCTCCATCCGCGTGACCATGCAGCCGTGGATGCGCCCAGCCTGAGGACCTTCACCAGTCTGTTTCTTGCTTATATCGTCCTGGTCATCGGCTCGGGCGCCTTCGTCGCCGGACTGAAGGCCGGCCTCACCTACAACACCTTTCCACTCATGGGCGACCGCTGGGTGCCTGACGGGCTGCTGTCGCTGGAGCCCTGGACAAGAAACTTTTTTGAGAACGTAACCACGGTGCAGTTCAACCACCGCGTGCTGGCGATCCTGGCGTCCGTCGCCATCGTCTTCCTGTGGCTGTCTGCGCGCCGTTACAGGCTTCCGCCACGCGTACGCTACGGCTTCCACGCCCTGCTGCTCGCCGGTTTGGCGCAGGTCGCCCTGGGTATCTCAACCCTGCTGCTGCATGTGCCGATCGCGTTGGCCGCGGCGCACCAGGCAGGCGCCCTCGTGGTCTTCACCGTGGCCGTGTTCCTGGCTCAGCAACTCCGTGCGCCGGGAACGGGAGAGCGGCGCCTGCACTTGCCAACGAGTCAGGCTGCCTGAACACCTCCGCGTGCCCTGGCAATACAGGCACGCTCTTGCAGGTTCGCCACGGATGCGCTGTCGCGGGCCATCAGGCCAGTCACTCCGCCAGAACCACTGTGACGGAGTACTAGTCGCCGGGCTCGTCCACGCGCACTATTTCCACTTTGACCTTCGCCAACAGGGCCGCCATGGCCCCAATGGCAGCCAGGATTGGTGCCATGGCCGTCAGTGCGCCACCCACTGCCAGCCCCGCCGTGAGCGGGACTTCCATCAACACCTCACCGCTTGGTTTGTGGATGATCAAACGACGTACGTTGCCGGCTTTGACGACGTTCTTAACGTAGTCGACGAGCTGATTACCCGCCAGGGTCACTTCCTCGGTAACCAGCTTCTGCTGCTTGTCTTGCTTGCTTTTCTTCATCTTCCCCAGTCGCTCCTGTAGCTCCGTTCGGGTCTCTCGCATCGAACGAGTCCTTTACCGCCATGCTGACTCGGACGGCATAGGATTAGAAACGCAGGGTCACCATACCACTTAATCCCAATACGGGGGAGTTCGGGCGCCGCGCCAGGGAGACTCCCGCCTGCGCCAACCATCGGCTCGTGCACCGGTTTTGCGCCCCACTTCGCGCCATCCCGTCCGGAGTGACTACAATGTGCATCGGGGCACTGTGCAGAACCTCTGACAGCGATGGACCGCCGGGTGCGAAGCCTCCGGTCTTGCAGCCGCCGCCACACGGCGAAGGGCGGTAACGTTGGCCAGAAGAGGCCTAGCACGGTAATTCATCACTTTCGGTTCAGGAGATGCCTGCGTGACCTGCGATCCCGCGCATTTTTCTCGGGTCGACGACGAAAAGCTCGCCTACCTGCTGCTGCACCGCTATCTGAAGCTGGACAGACGGCTGCTGCTGCACTCGGATCTGTGGGACGAGTATGTGCAGCTGTGCGAGGACGAGGGCATCGAGCCCAGCCGCAAGAGTGTGCTGGGCCAGATCATCTACGCCGCTCAGGAAGCGGTGCTGGACAGGCCGTGGATTTACCTGGCCGCCCGCCCGCGTGCGGGTCGCTGGTGTTATCTGCGCTTTCACCTGGACGCCGTCAAACAGGAGGAAGTGACGGTGGGGGAGTTCCTGGGCTTCAAGGAGCGACTGGTCAACGGGCAGGGCAGCCGGCGACGCGCTCTCGAGTTCGATTTGCAGCCCTTCAACCGTGACTTCCCCAGGCTGCAGGAATCCCGCTCCATTGGCCGTGGCGTCGAGTTTCTGAATCGGCGCCTCTCCAGCGAGCTTTTTCACGACATCGGCAAGGGTCAGGAATTGCTGCTGGGCTTCCTGCGCGTGCATCACTACCAGGGGCAGCAGCTGATGCTCAACCAGCGCATAGGCGATGGCGCCCAGCTGCGCCAGGCGCTGCGTCAGGCTGAGGAGCATCTCGCAGCCCAGCGCCAGGATGGCCACTGCAATACCGTGTTCTCCGCCATGCAGGAGCTGGGCTTCGAGCGCGGCTGGGGGGACACGGTCGCCCGCATGCGGGATACGCTGACCCTGCTGCTGGATATCCTGGAAGCGCCCGACCATGCCAGCCTGGAGCGTTTTCTGGGCCGCATCCCCATGATCTTCAGTCTCGCGATCCTCTCCCCTCACGGCTATTTCGGACAGGACAACGTGCTGGGGCTTCCCGACACGGGCGGCCAGGTGGTCTACATCCTGAACCAGGTCCGTGCCCTGGAGCAGGAGATGCGCAAGCGCCTCTCGGCCCAGGGCCTGGAGATCGAACCGGATATCGTGGTCGTGACCCGGCTCATTCCCGAGGCGGGTCATACCGCCTGCAACCAGCGGCTGGAGAGCATCATCGGAACGGAGCGAGCGCGCATATTGAGGGTCCCATTCCGCTCCTCCAGCGGTGAGGTACTGCCCAGCTGGGTGTCACGCTTCGATATCTGGCCGTACCTGGAGCGCTTTGCCGACGAGGTTGAAACGGAGCTTACGGCGGAGCTGGGTGGTGTGCCTGATCTCATCATCGGCAACTATTCCGACGGCAATCTGGTCGCCAGTCTGCTGTCCGCGCGCACCGGCGTAACCCAGTGCAATATTGCCCATGCACTGGAGAAGACCAAGTATCTGTTCTCCGACCTGTACTGGCGGGACAACGAACCCCAGTACCACTTTTCAGCCCAGTTCACAGCCGACTTGATTGCGATGAATTCGGCCGACTTCATTATCACCAGCACCTATCAGGAGATCGCCGGCAACAAAGAGACGGTCGGCCAGTACGAGAGCTACGGCGCTTTCACCATGCCGGGACTGTACCGTGTCGTTAACGGTATCGACGTGTTCGACCCCAAGTTCAACATCGTCTCTCCCGGTGCCGATCCCGAGGTCTGCTTCCCGTACACCGATGAGGCCCGTCGCCTGACCGGCCTGCACGAAGAGATCGAGTCGTTGTTGTTCGGCACCCAGGGTGACCACTTCCGGGGTGTGCTGGCGGAACCGGAAAAACCAATGATGCTCGCCATGGCCCGCATGGACGCGGTCAAGAACCAGACCGGCCTGGTTGAGTGGTACGCCCGCAACGAGCGCCTTCGGTCCCTGGCGAACCTGGTCGTTTCCGGCGGCTACATCGATCCCGAGCGCTCCAACGACCGAGAGGAAAAGGCACAGCTCCAACGCATGCACGAGCTCATGAATCAGTACCAGCTCGATGAGCAGGTACGCTGGATCGGCGTGCAGCTGGAACAGCGTTTCGTCGGCGAGCTTTTCCGCTATATCGCAGACCGTCGCGGGGCCTTCGTGCAGCCTGCCGTCTTCGAGGCCTTCGGGCTCACCGTGGTGGAAGCCATGGCCTCGGGCCTGCCCACATTCGCCACCCGTTACGGAGGTCCCCTGGAGATCATCGAGCACGGCAGGTCGGGATTCCATCTCGACCCCAATCACGGGGAAAGCTGCGCGGAGCTGATGGCGGACTTTTTCGAGCGCTGCGGCAATGATCCCGCCCACTGGCAAACCATCTCGGAGGGCGCCATATCACGGGTTCAGAGCCGCTACACCTGGAAGCTGTATGCGGAGCGCATGATGACCTTATCCCGGATTTACGGTTTCTGGCGATTTGTCACCAACCTGGAACGGGACGAGACCCGCCGTTACCTGGAGATGTTCTACGAGCTGCAGCTGCGACCACTGGCGGACTCGGTGGAGGTATCGGGCCAGCCCGGACAGTAGCACGCGCCCTTCCGGGAGCAATCCCCGTGCACATGGGGGAGGAACAGCATGCGGATAATCCGGTTCCTGGATTCCGATGGTCTCGAGCATCTGGGCATTCCGGACGAGACGCCCTTCGCCGAACGGCTGCAGGGTGATCTATACCAGGGCCTGGTACCCACGGGCACCCGGATCGGCGTCGACACCCTGCTCGCTCCCGTCTCCCCTTCGAACATCTTCTGCATCGGTCTGAATTACAGGGCCCACGCCGAGGAGACCGGCGCACCCATACCGGAGAACCCGGTGGTCTTCATGAAACCCACCAGTGCCTTGTCTCACCCCGAGCGGCCTATCATGATTCCAGCGTGTTGCGAACACGGGCCGGAGGTGGACTTCGAGGCGGAGCTTGCGGTGATTCTGAAGCGGGCGGCCCGCAACGTCAGCGAGGATGCGGCTCTCGATTACGTGCTCGGCTACACGGCGGCCAACGACGTGTCAGCACGGCGCTGGCAGAAGCACGGCGGTGGAGGACAGTGGGTCCGCGGCAAGAGCTTCGACACGTTCTGCCCCATGGGACCGGTTCTGACGACACCCGAGGACATTCCGGACCCACAGCAGCTGCGCGTTCGCAGCATGCTGAATGGTACAGCCATGCAGGACGGCCACACGAGCGACATGCTATATCCAGTGTCCCGCTTGATCAGTTTGCTCAGCCGGGACACCACTCTGCTGCCGGGCACTGCCATTCTCACCGGCACCCCCCCGGGCGTGGGCGTTGCCCGCAAGCCACCGGTGTTCCTGTCACCAGGCGACCGGATCGTCATCGAGGTGGAGGCGGTCGGGCGTCTGGCGAATCCCGTGCTTGCCGCAGAAGCGTGGCAATGAGCCACCGGCGGCTTTGAAGGACAGCAGAAGAAAACGTGTCTGGGGACAGGCTAACTCGACTGGGACTGCTTTCCCGGGGGCGCTGTCTGGATGACCTGCGCCCTGAGGACGCGGCTGTCGCCGATGCGGTTGCGCATGATATCGCGCAGCAGCTCAATCTCCTCCGCCACGTCGAGGCTGAAGCCCTCGCGTGCGCCGTTGAGATCGTCGATCAGCAGACTGCTGAGGTAATCCAGACACGCCGAACCCGGCCACAAGGTCGTGATCCTCTCCACCACATGGGGAAACTGCTCCTCCAGACACATGCCTTCACCAGTGCCGGAGCCCGCATCCCAGGTGGGCGGCGCCACATTGAAGCGCTTGCGAAAGCGCGCCGCGAGCTCTTCAAAAGCCGTCTGATCGCCCTGCTGGCGATGCACGTCGAACAGCATGGTCCACGGCCTCACGCCCACGAACTCTGCGTCATGACTGTTGACCTGCTCCAACAGGATCCGGCCCGCCTCCGCCGCTGAGCCGTGCAGCATGTGCAGCTCAGCTTCGTAGAGTGCCTGGCGAAGTTCCTGTACCGCGTCGTCCCACTCCTGCAGCTGCTTCTCGAAGGACTCTTCCAGATCGCCGGCCGGCATGGCCTCCCACTCCGATATCCGCCCGCCGGCAGGTTCTGGCATCCCCACATCGACCCTGTCATCCCGTTTACGGGTGTGCTCGTCCGACGAGTCGGACTCCTCCTCCACTATTGCGTCTTCCCAGGCTCTCAGCTGCTTTTCGATGGACTCCAGGGGCTCTTCCTCGGCCACCTCACCCCAGACCGGCAGCGGCTCCTCGCACGATGCGGCCGCCCCTTCGGCAGCGTCGGATGCGCGCCGGCGCTGCGGCTGGGTCTCAGCCTCCTGATCCGCTCCGGACATGCTCTGAAGCCTCTCGAAGACCAGCGGCTCATCAGTCATGGAATCCGGGGCGGCCGCCGGGGAGGAAAGCGCTGCTCCCGGTTCCTCGCCGGAAGGCAGCGGCGGAAAACCTCCTGCAGACTCCTCGGCAGCTGTAGCTGACCAAGGCTCGGGGGGAACAGGTGCCTCCTGCATGCCCTGCACACGAGGATCTGTGTCTGACCGCTGGGGCTCGCCCCATGCGCTGTCCCGTTCGCGTTCGGCAAGACTGAAGCGGGCTCCGGAGGACGGCACGGGGTCCGCTGGCGCCGCGCTCCCGCCGCCGTCGGCAGCCGCGTAGCGGCTCCGGCGCCTTTCGCGCACAATGGTCATCGCCAGCAACAACAGGGCCCCAGCGAAGGCGCCATACCCGACGAGCGCCGTCCAGCCGCCGCCGACCATGCGGGAATCAGCCCTGGCGGCCTGAAGATGGTCGATCTGAGCCAACAACCCACGCCGGGACGCCTCGAGCGCCGTGACTTTGTCCTGGAGGGCTGCCAGCGCCCCCTCCGACTTACTTTCAGCCCGTGTCGCTGCCTGTTCGGCGGCCGCCCCACGGGGCTCTCCGCTTGGACGGCCCACGGGACGACTAAGAACCGTGGAGAGCTTCAAGGGAAGGGCGACCGCCGGAGCCGCGTCGACTTTCACCGCCGGCTGGTTGCGGGGCCTGACTTGGACGGGCGCCTCAGGAGCGGCACTTGGCAGCGGCGCCCTTGGAAGTCTCCGCGCTTCTGCCGCAGGAGCTTCCGGGGAATGGTTCAGAGTGTCGCGATTCTCAGGGCCGGGCGAAGACGCCGGCGGCCGTGAGGATTCTCCGGCGCCGTTCAGGTACAGGGTAACGGTCTGAGTGGCGGCTGGCTCACTCACGCAGGCGGTCCACAACGACAGCCTGAGAGTTGGGACGCTGACTGGACTTCGAGTCGTTACCCGCAGTGCCGACCCGCCTGCGCTTGACCCCACCTTGGCACTAACGAAAGTACCCAGCTCACTGCCGTCCAGAGCGCTTGTGGCCTCCCTCGTGGTAACCACGCACGGCCCTTGCACGGGCGCCCCGCCGGCGCCCTCGAGAGGCACCACGGCGTTCAGCGGCTCTCCCACCGAAGAGAACACCTCCGGCTCTCCAAGCTGTAAGCCGTAGCAGGCCGGCTGGCAAAGCAGCGTCAGCCAGCCGAGCACGAGCACCGCCCACCGGCGGGCCCTACGCCCTGCACCCGGCAGAGCGCGCATCTCTGTAAGGCCTTTCAAAAACATCGCCCCCTAGTGACCTGCGATGAACTAGGGTCCACACAGGCATAACGGCGCAAAGACAGAATGCCTTTAGCTTGGGTGAAGACACCCACTCTTCAGCTGTGACCCCACATACCCGACCGGCCCGACAGGGAGAATGTCGACCTGCCTCAGCCTGTCGCAGCCGGACGTGACCTTGTGGTGAAGATCAAGGCGATCGCCGTCAATCCGGTGGATTACAAGATTCGCCAGAACGTGTCCCCCGCCATCACCGGCGCCACCATCATCGCTACCGCCTCACGCGAAAGCTCGGCAGCCTGGGTACGAGAGCTATACAGAGCTGCTTGCCCCTTTTGGCAAGATTGCCCTGACCAACGACCCGCCGTCCCTAGATGCAACCAAGTTGAAGCTGAAGAGCCGGTCCCTCCGCCAAGGCCCTGTCCGGACCTGCCTGTAGCGAGTTCCCGATTTGCCCTTTAAAATGCTGCAGCGCATTCGACTGAAGCCGGTGGCAGCCGTCAGCGAGTCGTCATGCTGAAATAAACGTTGAATGGCTTCTGAAGCACCCGTCGACTACGGACTCCAGGGGGCCGCCCAGACGCCGGCCTGGAGTCTCGTCGCCGGGAGCGGAGACGGTCGACCCGAAACCAATGATCAACGCCTTCACTATAACGTCCCGCCCCTCAGCGTCTCCGTGACTATTCTGCAACTCGGTGGAAGAGCGATGACATCTATTAGCCGGCTCCTCGACATTATCCTGCTGCTGACAGGGGTAGGTCTCAGCTTCGGTCTGAACGCTGCAATACCCTCCCCCAACGGGCATGTGAATATAGACAGGCTCGTGGAGAATATCCTGGAAACGTACGCCACCGTCGCTACCGTCAGGTACAAAGGGACCGGACAAATCGACACGGTCATCACCAAAGACACGAAGACCGGCAGGTCAACCCTGGCCACCGAGGGGCGGGGGGCATTCGACCAGCCCCAGGAATCCATGTACGCAGCGACGCGTATGACCTCCGATGGGCGGCGCCTTGCAGCGACAGATGTGTATCTGGTTGGCGCAGAACTCTTCCTCTACCACGCTGGCCTGAATCGTTCGCCGCGCTGGATGAGGACCACGCTTGCGTCACAGGCGATACAGGAAATGCACTCGCGCGCGCCACTCGTACAAGAGCGCGTCCTGTTCACCGTCTCAGAGCTTGAGTACCTGGGAGAGGATACGGTAGAGGGCATCCCCTGTATTCAGTTCGCTCTCACCCCAGCGCGTACCAGGCTATGGGAATGGCTGGCGACCCGTCCAGAGGTCAAGAGGTTCATCCAGCTCGGCGCAGACCCCGAGAAGGCAATGCAAGGTTTCTCCACAGTCCAGTGGTACGCCAAGGACAGCTTGGTGCTGATGCGTTCGAAGGTCCGAACTCGAATGCTACTGAACCAGGAATCCACACGGGGCAGGATGGACGCCGGGACGACCCTAGACATAACAGTGGCGTCCGACACGCTGTTCTTCGATCACAATGGGCCCGTTGACATCACGGTGCCAGATGAAGCAAAGGACGCTGAGTTTGTGGAGCCTAGCTCTTCCTGATACGAGACGCAGGCTCAAAAGTCCCAAGGATTGGAGCCTTCGCTTTCCCGCTGAATATCTGTTCGGTAGAACGCAACACCCGAACTTCCGCCAGTATATCTCGGCTCAGGAATTCGGGCTTTCCCGAACTAGAAAGCTGTTCGAAAATATCGCTCAAAAACGGCGATACAGCTGATGTGGAACCCGGCCGGGTCAGCTACCTGGATGAGGCACTGCGACACCGACAGGCGTTACAATCCCCCTTGATGCCGATGCAGGCTGCTTGGCGCTTTGAACAGAAGGAGAACCACGCCGGTGACAGTAAGCAAGAACCAGCCTTTCGAAAAGGTGCTTGAAGACTTCGCAGACGGTGAGACGGGCCCGGTATTCCGGTTCGTGCATGACACGTTGTCCGTGGCTGACCAGATCGTGCGCTCGGTCACCCACACCGAGAAGCCGGATTTCGACCACGTGCTCGCAGTGTACGACCGGATAGCAGCTCGCATTGAGTTGCTGGAGGCGGAAGACGTCTACGCCAGTTTTGGCGATGATGACGACGACGAGTGGGACGAGGATTTCGACGGCGAGACGGCCAGCAGATAAACTCACCTGACCGCCGTCTTCCAGCACAGCGCTTTCGTCCAGAGCTGCGGAAAATCATGGTTTGCTGTGCTGGCTTCCAGGGAGCACCCGCCGGCTACGGCACATCTGACCACTGCACCGACACGCACACGGATCCGTTCCCTGCATGGGCCCCGATGATGGGCGAGGTATCCATGAGATAGGCGGGTGACTTGTCGAGTATCGTTGCGGCTCGATCTGCCAGCTCTCGTGCCGGAGCTTCGGCATCCGCGTGTGCCACAGCCCAACGCGTCGCCGACGATTTCTTCGTTTGACGCGCAAGTCGCCGCAGAATCCGGTCGACCGCGCCCTCGAACGAAAAGGCTTTGCCACGCAGACACGAGCGGCCTTCGCGGTCCAGGGAGATGATCGGAAGCAGTCCGAGCCTGCGGGCCAGGTATCCCTTAAGCGGGCTGATGCGTCCACCCCGCACCATGGCATCCAGGCTTTTCACCGCGACCAGGACTTCAGTGCGCGGCGCAAGCGCATCCACCAGCGTTGCGGCCGCAGCCGCATCGGCGCCCTCGGCAATCGCCTCGGCAGCGCCCAGGACGACCAGGCCGAGCCCTGTGGTCAGCTGGCGTCCATCCACAACACGGATCGTACCGTTCCCCAGGCGCTTCGCCGCCAGTTGCGCGGCACCGAGGGTGCCCGACAGCTTTCCCGACAGGTGGACAGACAGGATCTCCCCGTGGCTGTCCACCAGGCTACGGTACAGACGTTCGAACCGCTGGGGCGGTGGTTGAGACGTGCGCGGCGGCTCGTCACGCTGTTCCAACAAGGTATAAAAACGTCGCGCCGAGAGTGTCCGCCGGTCCAGGTACTGCTCGGCGTTCCATTGGATAGATAAGGGGACCTGGTGGATCTGCCAGCGGTCCAACAGCGCCTGCGGCAGATCGCAGGCCGTGTCCGTCACCAGCGCGACCTCCGCCAACGGGCGGTGGTGGGCTGCGTGCTGGAGACGCATGTCATCGACTTTCTGTGCTCCGAGCCGGCCGTGCCGGGCAAGGCGCTGAGCCGCTTCCTCCGGCTGGTCGCAGTGCAGGTGCACTTTCATGCGTGGCTCATGCCCGGCAACGATGAGCGAATCACCGAGCCCCGCCAGCTCAGCGCGCAACCGGGGGGCGTCCGCCCTGGCGTCGTCGATGATAATCTCCGTGCAGTAGCGGAAACCGGGCTCTTGGTCCGGTACCGAAGGATGCACGGACTCCACGTAAGCCGTCACCGACTCCGGGCCCTTCCCGGCGTCAGCGGTTGATGACCGTGACGGAGCTTCCGTCAAGCCCTGGTGCATGCCGCGAACGAAGCAAAGAAAACCGGCCGCACCTGCATCGATTACCCCGGCCTTACTCAACGCCGGCAGTTGTGTGACCGTTGCCTCGAGCGCCTCTTCGGCGGCAGCAAGGGCCGAGTCCAGGTTGGCCACCGCGTTGGACCCGTCCCCCGGCAGCGCATGGGCCCAAACCTGCATGACAGTGAGCATGGTTCCTTCCATGGGTACGGAGACGGCCTGGTAAGCCCGCGTCACGCCATACGCTGCTGCTGAGCCAAAATCGTTAATCCCCAGCTCCGGTCTGTCGCCCACCGCCTCCGCCAGGCCGTCCAGGAACTGGGCCATGATGATTCCCGAGTTACCTACGGAGTGCATCAAAGCGGAGCTGGCCAGTTCCCTGACCACGACACCGACATCGGCGTCAGCTGGCACCTCGCTCAGGGCGCCAGTCAGGGTTGTGGCCAGGTTTGTGCCGGTGTCCCCGTCGGCAACCGGAAACACGTTGATCTGGTTCAGATGCTCGCGCGCGGCGGCTATCCCCTGCGCACCGCGATCGAAGGCATGCCGCAAGAGGACACCGTCTATGGGCGCCATGCTGCGACCGGAATCGTCGTTGTATGACACTGTCATGGACTCCTGCTCGAGAGCAGCGATGGGCCTTGTGAGTCGAGGTGTTTCCTCGATAATGACCCTACTTGGATTAAGACCAACTGCCCTGTAGTTTGTTTGCCGTCAACACAGCGACCAGGTCCATCGCCGAGCCCAGCCCATGGAATGGCTCCATGGGGCCTTGAACACCTCCTGGCCCCTGCGTCCAGACCCCCAGCAAACCAGCCAGTCCCGCGTTTCGATTCGACGGTATAATAGGGCGCTCTGCGCGGATGATCCTCCACGGCCGTGCCAAACCGGAAGCTCGCTCGACTGCCCCTTGTGTCCGTTGTGCTGCTGGGCTCTGCCCTGGTGGGCTTGCCCCTCGCCTGGCAGTTGTTTCCATACGAGTGGCGCCAGCTTGTATGGGCACCATGGCTGGGTCCTGCGCATCTGGGCGATGGTCAACCGGCCACCGATCTCCTCCTCTGTTACCCCATGGGCCTGGCGTTCGACCGGGCTGGCGAGTTGCTGGTATCCGACCGTGGGCGGGGAAGACGCGGGCGCGTGGTATGGCGCATCGATTCCGCGGGCATTGCTCACATCTTCGCTGGAAACGGGCTCATGGGCGATGCCACCGAACATTCCGCACTCGAGATGACGTTCAACAGGCCGGAGTCGCTTGCCGTTGCTCCGGATGGTTCTGTGTTTCTCTCGGATGGATACAACCACTCGGTTTTTCGCATTGCGCCTGGCGGGAGCGTGGAGCGCGTTGCGGGTACCGGAGACGCCGGTTTTTCCGGGGATGGAGGTATTGCGTCCGAAGCACAACTCTTCAGGCCGGCGGACATTCGCCTGGACGGGAATGGAAACCTGTTTATCGCCGACGTGCGCAATCACCGGGTAAGAAAGGTGGATCCCTGGGGTCGGATCTTCACCGTTGCCGGCACCGGTAAGCGGGGATTCAGCCCCGACGGCACGCTCGCCGCCCGGGCACAGCTTGATACGCCATGGGGTCTGGGGTTGGACCGTGAGGACCGATTGCTCATCGCCGATGGTGGAAATCACCGGGTCAGGCGTGTCGAGACGGATGGCCGCCTGGTAACCCTCGCGGGCAATGGCCGTCAAGGCTTCGATGGCGACGGTGGCCCGGCGACCGATGCGTCCCTCAACTTTCCGGAAGGTCTCTTCGTGGATACCGAAGGTCGATTGTTCATCGGTGACGAATGGAACAACGCAGTTCGGATGGTCGGTACCAACGGGATTATTTCCACCGTGATTGGCACCGGGTTTCCAGGTCGAGCCCAGATCGGTGGCGTGGCGCACCTGTCACCCGTGGACGACCCGGAGAACGTTCTTTTCACGCCAGACGGCTTAATCCTGTCAGACGGCAACAACGGTCGGATCATACGTGTCTCCCGCGATGGAATCATTCATCTCGTGGCTGGCCGGGGCGAGACAGCGCCCTGTATCCGGCTTTGGTAGTCGCAGCTCTTCAAGGTCAAGCTCGGCCGGGCGTGCTCTCGGATACCGAGACGGGCGTCTGTGATCGTCTACGCATTCGTGATGGGGCCATTCCGGCGCTGTCCGCGGCGTGAGGCTCTTGGTCCGAGATGCTGCTTGCCTCCTACACTGCGGCACCGCCCCGATTGCAGCGCCGCATCGCTGTTGCCGGGCGCCCTGTTCGAGCAGTGACTGGTGCAGCGATAGCTACTCAAGGTGGAGCGGAACAACCCTCCTTTCCATCCGTTGACACTCGCCAGATCCAACATGTAATCGTGATAAACGCCGCAAGGCCACTCGGCCCGGCGAATCGCTGAGCCATTTGTCATTCCCGACACGATGCACTCGAAGGAAAGCCAATCTCCATGACCATCCCTTATTATGCAGCAGCGTGCCAGACTGATTTTGCCTGCCCCACTTCACGTGACGGAATCGCGGAACGCACATCTCGCATGTGCTCGATGGCTGCGCAGACGATTACCGGCTACGAGCCCTTTCATGATGTGCGCCTGCTGGCGTTCCCGGAGTTTGCCCATGCCGCCCCTGTCTTCGACAGCGTAGCCAAGCTTCGGAAAAGGCTCGCTGTCCAGGTGCCCAATGAGTATACGGACCGCTACCATCGAGTTTGCAGGGAGTACGGCTGCTACATACAGACGGGTTCGTTTCTCGAAGCGGATCCGGACTTCCCGGAAATCGTTTTCAACACCACCGTTCTCATGGGTCCAAACGGTGTCCTCTCCACGTATCGTAAAGTAAACCCGTGGATTCCCTGGGAACTGCACGCCAGCCCCCATGATGTTGAAAACTACGACGCGAAGCCGTTTCCGGTAGTCGAAACGGAGCTTGGCAAGCTAGGAGTTGCCATCTGCTATGACTGGTTGTTCCCGGAGACGATTCGCCAGATCGCTTTTGACGGCGCTGAAGTGATTCTGCGGGTATCGGCCTACATGGATCCTTGGGGTGCAACGCCTCCCATGGACTGGTGGACACTTTTCAATCGAGCCCGCGCCGCGGAGAACACGGTATACGTGGTTGCCGCAAATCAGGGGGCAAGCCTCGCCCACTATCCACCGTTCTCTTGGCCCGGGGGAAGCATGATTGTGGACTACGACGGACGCATCGTTGCACAGACAGACCCGGGACCGGGCGAGAAGGTCGTGGTGGCACCGATCGCCATTTCCCTATTGCACTGCGAACGGGACCGCAGGATGGGGCATGACATGCGTGCTCACCTGAGAACCGAGATGTATCCCTATCTACAGAAACAATACCTGCCTCCGTCCCGCGAGCATCCACTGACAACGGAAGGTTTACGAGCCCGCATCGGGACCGGTAAGCAAACCGTCAAGAAGGATTGATTCCTGCATCTGAAGAACGGCTCCGGGACACGCTATACGAAGATTCAGTTCCGTGCGGTGGCGCAGAGGCGTAGATGGCGGCCGGTACGGCCCTAACCGAACACCAGTGCCTGCAGGCGTTACGAGTCACGCTGGAGAAACTCATTAACATCCACCTCATCCAGCTGATCCGGACGCAGGAATTTCCTTCCATACGCCAGATAGACGCCCGACGTCAGAAACAGGTCGAATAGGTCCGGGCATATATGCTTCTCGTCGCGCATGCGGCTCATGATATGCAGGGACTCGGTGAGCGTTCTACCCGACTTGTAGGGTCGGTCGGCAGCAGTCAGCGCCTCGAAGATGTCCGCCATGGCCATGATTCGCTCCGGTACCGACAGATTCGAGGCGGACAGGCGGCGAGGATAGCCGGTGCCATCCAGCTTCTCGTGATGACTGCCTGCCCACTCGGGAACGCGTTTCAACTCGCGCGGGAAAGGCAGCCTGTCCAGCATGATGATGGTCTGGATGATGTGCTCGTTGACCTTGAAACGCTCCTCCGGCGTCAGCGTGCCCCGGGGGATGCAGAGGTTATAGAGCTCGCCGTGATTGTAGAGATCCGTCGGGATGTCCATGCGAAAGCCGAGCGCATTGTCCCCGAACGGGCTGTGGCCCGGGTCCCGCAAAACGATGTGTTCGGCCTTGTCGGCAATAAGGGGCTCTACCGCAGGCAGCGGGGACTCGTCTGCGCGCTGCGCGCGCCGCAGCTCGTCGTTGGACAGGCCCAGACGATCGTCCAGGTGGCGCACCCAGGTCTGTGCCGCGATGTCTTTGAGTCGCGTGACCCTGTCCTGGGACATGAACTCACCACCGATATTGCATTCGGCGACGAACGCATAGTCGTCCCTGATGGCATCGTGCCGGTGCTCAAGACGTTCCCTGAGCTCGAATGCACGGGCTTCCCCGTTGGCCAGCGCTCGGTGATACTCTATTTCCGCATCCCGCCAGAGAATCTCGAAGCGAGTGCGTACTTCGTGGATGCGGTTATAGATGGTCTCCAGCTTGGTGGCTTTGTCGACCACGTACTCCGGCGTGGTCACTTTTCCACAGTCGTGCAGCCAACTGGCGATGTGCAGCTCTTCCCACTCGTCGTTGCTCAATCTGAAGTCGGCCAGCCGGCCCTCATCGGTCGCATGGGCGGCTTGCGCCAGTAGCTGAGCCAACTCCGGCACTCTCTGACAATGACCATGAGTGTAAGGGGATTTGGCGTCGATAGCCCCGGCCACAACCTGGATGAAGGAATCGAGAAGATCTTTTTGCGCCTTCAACAGGCGGCGATTGTCCAGCGCGACGGCGGCCTCCGAGGACAAGGCCTGAATGTAGGAAACAATCTCGTCCCTGAAGCCCGCGATGTCGCCCGCAGGCGTCCGGGCATTGACCAGCTGCAAGACACCGACGATCTCTCTCTTACGGTTGGTCAATGGGACGCTGAGCAGGGATTGACACCGGTAATCCAGTTTCCCGAACCGCTCTTCCACGTCCCGGCAGTTCAACGACTCTTCGCTGCTCAGCTCATCCAGGCGTATGACCTGACGCCGGCTGACCGTCGCCGCATCAACCGTTCCGTCCGCCGAACCTTCGTCTCCTGACCGAAGGCGAACAGCTTCGAGCGCGGCCTCCCGGCCGCTGGTTCCCCCAAGCCGGATACCCGTTTTCTCGTTCTGTAATATGGAAACCTCCAACATGCTGCCGTCATCCGAGGCCAGCAGAATGGCGCCCGCCTCGGCCCGGGAGACAGTTCTGGCTTCATCCAGAATCATCTCCAGCAGCCGGTCGTAGTCTTTCTCCGCGGAAAGCGCCTTGGAAATGGCAAGAAACTGCTGGATGGAGGATTTCATGACCCCCATGGTGTGGGCCAGGTTGTCGACCTCGTGAATCCGGGACTGCACGGTGACGGGTGTATCGAGCTTGAACTCCCGGATCTGCTCGGCTTCCCGTGCCAAGGCTCGCAATGGCCTGGAGACCTTGCGCGCAACCCCGAGGACGACCAACAGGGCGACCAGCAAAAGGCCGGCGGATATGAGTACACTCTGGTTCCTAACACGGGTAACCTCGGCCAGCAGCTCGTCTCGCGGCAACACCATCGCAAGATACAGGCCCTCGCCCGAGCGGGTGGGCAGGGGCGACAGGGAGGCCAGCCATTCTTTACCGGCAACGGCGAAGTCGAAGCGCGCTGTTTCGGAAACGGGGGCGTATCGTGCGGCAAGCTGCCTCATCACCGGGTCGGGAGAATCCTCCAGACGAGGCAACTCCAAAGACCTGCTGTAGGTGCCGCTCACCGGCGGCGTGGACGGAGGAAAGTCCGAGAAAGCGATCATCCTTCCATCGTCATCCACCATGGCGACCCGAGTGGATGGGGTGACACGGTGTGCTGCCAGTCCCGAAGACAGGCTTTGCAGGGTAAGATCGGCGCCCAGCACGGCACCCCCCTCCGCCAGACGCCTAGCCATGGTGACCCCGACTTCCCGGGTGGTGAAGTACACATAGAAGTCCGACGTAATCTGCACGGCATTGTGAATCGCCGCCTTGAACCAGTCCTGTTTGCGGGGGTCGTATCGGAGCCGCTGCGGCGGCCGGGTTTCGAGCAGAAAGAGCTTGTCGTTGAAGAAGGACCACTCCTCCCTGACGACCTGGTCGTCTACGCGCTCGACGCTCTGAACCGCATAGGCAGCGGATGGCGGCGCCTTCATCGCCGCTCGCGCCACCTCCTGCCCGCCCAGGAAAGAGCGAACGAGAAAGAAGTCGCCGTCCACGTCGCCAAGGAAAAGGGAGGCGATGTTCGGGTTCAGCCTCAGCGCCTCCGTCAGATAGCCCAGGAGCTGCATTCGCTCCTTCAGGGACTTGCCCCTGGTCTCCACGCTCCGGGAGGAGATATCCACAAGGTTCTGCACCGGGCCATACAGCGCGGCGATGCTGGTGCTGGTGTGTTTGCTGATCCTGGCCAGGACATCGTCCGTGGCCAGCAGCGCCATGCGACGGCTTTCGACAAAGTTGAACGCCGTCAGGGCGCCGCCGAACAGCACCAGAATGACCGCGAAGAGCACGGCGAGCGTCACATGCAGGGGGTAACGGGCGACCGGTGCCGGGATGCTCTTGCCCCGGGTTTGCTGGCGGCGACTGGATGCAGTGACAGACGCGGTCGACATGACGCAACCCCTGTGAGTTCGGCGGAAAGCCCTTCCCGGGCGTCACTCCGTCACGCTACGTGGACGGGGTAACTCCAGCCGCCGCCAGATATTCGCGAAGGTGGCGGATGTCGTGCTTGGCACACACGCCGCCGTGATGGGGACGGTGCAGAGTTCCTTCTACGCCGTTCAGCACGACGCGCACGCGTGCCCCGCGTCCCGGCTCGAGCACGCCGCCTAGATGCCGCAACAGCGACTCCACGTCCCGCCAGTGGATGTTACCGCTTACAGGCTCCTTGAACACGGCACTCAGTACGCGTTCGTGCTTGTGGCTCATGGCTCCGCGCCAGGCGATAGGTGTAGCTGCAG
>JAAUXT010058847.1_pt1 | contig 20813 bp, 26 predicted proteins | sample 7278171 | NCBI WGS metagenome assembly JAAUXT01 (sample SAMN14350112, study PRJNA611818) | marine sediment metagenome | isolation source: surface marine sediment (1.8m) | place: French Polynesia: Moorea | collected 2018-08 | reverse complement strand
ATTGGTGGAAAGACAAGGAGGACAAGGAAGAATTGATGAATAAGGAAGAATTGATGACATTACCGATGCCGCAAGGGACTTCGCACTGCAGTTGCCTTGAGCACTGCTTCTTGTTTGGCAATTCACACTACAGCCACAAAAGTGGATTTGAAGTACATTCGTGTTGGAGTTGAATACTACGCAGTGTGGTTTTCTGACAAATGGATTTGCGGTTGCAGGATGGGATGTACGAATGCATCCTGTGCGCGTGCTGCAGCACTTCATGTCCCAGCTACTGGTGGAACCAGGACAAGTACCTCGGGCCCGCAGTCATCATGCAGGCCTACAGGTGAGAAAGAACACCGGACTCTTTGTGTGGGAAATGACAACACCTGAAATTGCAGCTGTTGTTTCTTGATGCAAACCCATTGAAATGACTCGTGATTGGTGCCGTGATGCGACACTGTAGTCAGCACGTTTGGTGATGCAGGTGGATCATGGATTCGAGGGACGACTTCAGGCAGGAGCGGCTGGAGGCGATGAAGGACAAGTGGTCGATGTACAGATGTCACACCATCATGAACTGCACAAAAACTTGCCCCAAGGTTTGATTTCGGATTTCCTGCCCGAGTTCAAAGTTCGTCGGTTTTGAGTTTGAACACGAGAGCAGATTTCGATTTGCCTGAAGTTTTACACGTTTGGGAAATCCGTGTGATGAGACAGCACAAGTCGGTGCGAGGTGGGAATGAAACTTGTCGTAAATCTTTTCTCATTGTCTTGTTTTCCTTCGAAGAAACTTGTTTTTGATGTGTTCTTGAATTATCAATTGAGTTGAAATTTTGTTTGCAGGGTTTAAACCCAGGAGCCGCTGTTGCTGAGATGAAGAAATTGATGCTTGGTTCGGAGTCGCGAGGCATTCCCTACCAGTAACTAGTCTTGAGAAAGTCATCAGTGTTCGCTGTTCGCTCGTGTAAATTGACATTTGCGCATTTCCTGCGGTTTCTCAGACGCGTCATTGGATTCGGTATTCTGCGGAGTTGGATGCACATACTGGAGTCATCTATCTCGAGGAGCTGCAAATTACTTGGCTGCAACGCGTCATTTCCAAATTATTGTGAGGATATGAACGGTGGTTCGTGCTCCGGCAGAAAGCTGTTTGTGACGTTTGTGACACGCACACGGTGCGTTCTAGGTTTCAAAAGAGATCGGTTGTGTCGCGATCAAGAAGAAAGAAAAATGATTCAGGTTGAGCTTGGAAAACAATGCCAACAAATCATAATGAATGAAGCCACTGCAATAAAAGAATCAAACAAACGGCGACGGTTCTGGTATTTCTTGACTGTGAAATGGGATTTGGTTCCACTTTTCCCTCGGTTCAACCGGTCGCGCCTTTCTGCCTTCAGACCTCGTGAGCATCAAAGTCAGCAAAGAGTGAAAAAAAAACACACCTGCCATCCAAGGTGAACAAATTGGAGGTTGTGACCAACCACTGCTGGGTGTGATGTGCAGCGGTAATTCCCTTGTTAGAACCAGGACTTTCGTACCACATCGCGGCAGTGCAAGACTTCATCGCAAAGTGACCCAGTTCTAGACTCTACTGGCAACACATTTTTGGGTCACGCAGTTCCTTTCTGTCAAGTTTTTGATTGAGAATAAATCGTGAACATGCAACAATTCGTCGGTTATCTGCAGGTCAGTGCAGTCTTCTACGTATACCACACTTCACTCAACCTGTTTACGCACACATCTCCTTGACAACGAAGCTGTATCTTGAACACTTTCAGGTTGATTCCAAACTTGAAAATCCGCAGGTGTAACCAAAGCAACAGGGCAATCACGCTTTGTTTGAATCCTCCTTGTTCTTGTTGGTGTGACTGGAATGTTTTGGAACCTAGAATTGACGACGCGAGATGACTCTCTCGGACGTCGAGGACGCTGTTCTGCGGTGGCTGATGCGTCAGTTCTCAGGGAGGGGTCGGCGCTGCAACCAGAGAGCGACGGTGGCCGTTCTCCTCATCACGCTCGGGGTCCTGCTGCTCCACTACTTCCTCGGCTGCATCCATGACTGCGATCACCCTGTTGGTGAGAGAACATTCTTGCTGATTGGTGTTGCAAGAAGTTTCAGTTTGCAGTTTGTTCTTGTGACAAGTTTGAGTTGTCAGAATGCACGATCTTGTTTCCGCGATTGCCAGTGGGCACTGGACACAGACCATTCAGCAAACACTTGCAGTTTGATGTGTTCCCAAAAGTGTTGCTAGCATGAGTTTGACTTTGTTTTTGCACTCAGCGGAGCCACAACTGGTGTATTGATCTGGTGCTTTCGCCTGAGATTTCAATTTAATTGAGTGACCCTGGCACCTGCCACTCCCACTGCGCACCAAAGGTCACGCGCCTGGGAGTGGGCGTCACCTAAGATTTGAAAAATGTGATATCCAAACATTTCAATGTTAAATTTGCTGGAGTCATTCGCAATTGAAAATTTTTGACATTCAATATTTTCCACATTTTGGTAACTGTCACCTGACATGACACATGAGAATGTGATGGTCTACCCCCATGCTCCGCTGAGAGTTCCAGCAATCGGCATGCCAGTTGGAAAGTTTTGTCGGATGTTTGTTGGTTTTGGTCATCAAAGCAAACACAGACTGATAAACTTTGCTCCCTGGGCGTACTTTCAGCTGGGTTCAATGATTTCTTGACGTTTTTGTTTTAGATTCGCTAGAACTAGACGACAGCTTTGCATGCGATTACAGCTTCTTGCATGATCTGAATGGAACAGCCGACGTCGTGAGTATTTTTGTTTGTCGTTTCCATTCTACGTAGCAACAGTGTTGGTTCACAAAGGCAACACAAGATTCCTTCACTTCACGTCATTTTCTACAGGCACCTGTTGTCGTTTGTTTGTGCAGTTTCACTTCCAGATTGTTTGCTATTATTTGATTGGATCTTTGTGCAGGAAACACTGAATGTTGATGCAAAGGAGGCGCTTGTGAAATGGTCGACAGCGGACGAAGGACAGGCAAAAGTTTTCGGCGTTCAACGATCCAAGAAAAGTAAGCATTTCAGTTGCTTGTGTTCTCTGTTCATTCCAGATCCAGCCCCATTCTGTCGAGCCCTGGTCAATTGTACCTCGTCAAAGGCCCTTTTTGCCAGATCAGCACACCCAATAGATTATCGACAGAGAGCACAATGTTTTTCTCACCTTTGGCTCATGTTTGTGAATTTCTTCAAATTGTTCAAATCACCGCGACGTCCGTGGATTTTTTGCAGGCTTTCTGACCATTGGAATTCCGTCCATCAAAAGAGCGAACGGAATGTCGTACCTTCTGGACACGCTGCGGTCGATCGCGGAACACACGTCGCCTCGCGACAGGGACTCGACGGTCGTCGTCGTCTTCCTCGCCGACTTTGACACAAACTACAACGCCGATGTGATCGCAAACATCAGTTCACTGTTCATGCCGTTCATCAAGTCAGGATTTGTTCAAGTGGTGCAGGCAGCCAGAAGCTTCTATCCGCCATTGACTAATTTGAAACGAAATTTCGGAGATCCTCCAGAGAGAATTGTTTGGCGCTCGAAGCAAAACATCGACTTTGCCTTCCTATTTTTTTACGGAAGGAATATCTCAGACTACTACATTCAACTTGAAGATGATGTGACCTGTGCCTCAAATTTCGTGCCAAAGATCAGGGAATTTATCATTTACACACGGCGCCAATGGGTTGTGCTGGAATTCTCTGAGTTGGGTTTCATCGGAAAACTTTTCAAATCTTCTGATCTGGACAGACTGGCTCAGTACTTGATCACTTTCTACGACGAGCAGCCAGTGGATTGGTTGATCCGTTGGTTTAGACTGACCCTCGGCCAGGATCACCCGATTCTGCGCAAACCGACTCTTTTCCAACACCAAGGAAAAATCTCTTCTCGGTTTTACGATGGGAGAAATCCGAACAGACTTCAAGACAAGTTCTTTGTGGGTCAGGAGTGGTGGCGAGAAAACGACACCGACCTGTTTGACCACCCAATTCAGGTTGACATGGAGTCCAAAAGCAGACCAGCAGTGTTTCGGATGGATCAGCTGCGTCCTGATTACGATGATTTCATGCGAAATCGTTCACGGGATGTTTGGCACAACCACCCACTGCAGAAACGGTGACGTCAAGTTTTGCTTGTTTCACTGTTTCTGTAGCGACTGCACACAGCAACCACAAGTGCTATTCGTGACCGACGTCGTTGACGTACGAGTACAAATCCAAGACTTTACAGATCTCTTCTGTGATACAATGTTTTTTATTGAGACTGGAAAATGTACACTTCGCAGAGGAAACTTTGCACATCATTGCAAAACGGTACATGACTGAAGTAGCACGTCCCTTTGAAAGCAAAACGACAAGCAAGTGGAGAGAAGCAAAACAACACAAATCCCACTACAAACACAAGCCAACACCAACACAGATGTTCACCTTGTCAAACGAGAGCTGCGAACATCAAGCATGTGGTGTTCTGCCGTGAAATCATAACTCTGATCAAGCAACAACGAACGTGACAACAACCAAATATCGACCTGGCAGATCTTCTGCTGATTTTGTGAGCTTGTGTTCACAAAATTTGTGTCCACATTTTGAGGCAGCCTACCCCCGATGTTGGTGTTCAAATAGAGAGGCATCGGAAACTAAAATCAAGAACCTTTTCTGTCTCGGAAACAGAGAAACTGAGAGCGAAAACCCTACTGGTAATGACAACAGTTTTGCGTGTATCACAATGTTTGGGAAGAGCGACATCACACCACTTTGAACATCTCCGAGGGAACCTTACAATACAGACGGGCCTGTTGTGCGCTTCACAGATCAATAAACTTGCAAAAACAAATCAACGCAAACATTCTTTTTGTCAGATTTTAGCAGGACCGAAACTACATGTTTGATGTTGACGAATTTTTACTTGTGAGACAGAACAACAACGCAACAAGTCCTTTGTGCTCACACATGTTCGTTTTTGCCGAGTAACACCCTTGCACTGTTCACCGTCTGCGCTCGTCGATCTGACTGGTTCATTTGTGCTGGGCCAGCTTCTCTTTCTTCCACGCAATGATACGATTCCTGAGTTCAGTCTCTGCAAAACAAACATTTCAACTTGTTCAACCGTGAAGCGTTGGGTCGTTTTTGAAACCCAACGTGGGTTGTCTGTACTTATTTGCTTCCAGAACCACTTGCTTCAGTGGCAACGCGAAAACAAAATCTTCCTCTGGTGAAAAAAGACAGCTGAACTCAACAAAGACAGCGAATTTTTCAGCTGAACTGAGCAAAGACGTGGGGTCTTGCCGCAAGGTCAATTGTTCAACCAGACGGCACGCGACGTACGTGGCACGAGATCAGCTTCGGTGAGCGCCTGTCTGTTGAACGGATCCGTCTGGCTGTTGAGTAGGTGGCGCAGGATGACGGCGCGCTCCATGATGTTGCCGCTGGGGGGCAGCAGCACCGGGTCCTCCATCAACGTGTCCATTAACGGGTCTGAAATCACAAACCTCGTCTCAACAGGACCAGTTTCTGCTGGTCACGCGACCGCAATGAAAATTGGCGAGTCACACAGGCGGAATGGGGTGAGTCGCACGAAGCTTCGCACCGACCTCTGAACTCGTCGGGCGCGTCGCTGAAGTCGACGTCGCTCTGCGCCTTCTCGACGACCAACGAGTCGACGTGCGCCTGCAGAACGTGGAACTGCTCGAGCTCGCTCTCCGTCTTGATGCGCGCCTTCACCATCCGCGAGATGGCGTCATTGAAGAGCTCCGTCCGGTACGATCTCTGCAAGGGTTCGCAATGTGAGTCCTCTTGCTCATTCAAGTCCTCACACAAGACACATAGAACACACAATTTCCGAGGGTACTGACGATTCTCTGCAATGGTGCAAATCAAATAGAATTCGGACTGATGTTCGACTTGCGTCACGTACCTCATCGTTGGCGAGTGCTTGAGCAAAACTGCTGCTGTTGAGGTGCAAGTAGATGTCAGTAAGTTGATTGAGGAGTTTCTTTGGTTCCCAGCCGTATTTCTCCGGATTGTGCACCTTCAGATTCTTGCACTTGGGTCCACAAAGTTGCTGCAGGTTGAAGTTTAACATAGCCGCGAGGCGATCTCCCAACTCCTGCAAATAATGTGTTGTTTTTCTTTTTTTTTTTTTGCAAACTGGGGTGAAACATTGGTTGTAATGAAGCCACATGGTTGTTACAAGCGAGGACGTGGGATATTTCTAGTTTTCTAACAACGGTTGTCACTTCCATTGACAGGCAACTACAAACACCGAAGGAACAGTTCACTAAAGCGCGTTGCCGCTCTTGCAAACACGTCTTCATACAGGCCATTTTGTGCCGCCAATACTTACAACAGTGAGGAATGGCTCGACGATTCTCTCTGTGAGGTAATGGAACATGTCCACAGTTTCTGTGGCCAACGTAAGATAGGAACGGCATTGTCTCTCCTCCTGTGACAACTGTCGCTGCTTGGCTTGCTGTTGTTCCTGAAATGAAAGGCAGGCATTCCAAACATAACGGCTTCCACCGAGATGAAACTTTGTGGTTTCCATCAGGGAGGACCGCAAAACTCGAAGGACTTTTTTCCCAAACCCTTTCTTCAGCTTTATGCATCACCAGCGCATCTTGCACGTGTAACTTGATGTGGTCAGCGCTTGCTCACCCGGGGCAGTTTGGCCCACTCGGCGGTGTTGTCCATCAGGTCCTGCAGCTCGCGAATGCTCTTGAGCGTGTCCAGACTCTCGTCCAGCAGGAATGTCGTGTCGTTCATCAGCATGTTCACAAACTTCACCCACGTCTTCCCAGAACTAAACAAACGAAGAAGACCACACCACAATTCCAAATCAGTCTTCCTTGTGAAACACGGAGACTCTGCGAGAAAGCCGAGGTAGCTGATCGCAACGTCCGCAACAAATGAAACAAAACTTGGATCGCACTCACTTGGCCTCTTGGATGATTTTCCCTTGGTATGCAGGAATCTCCCAGAACGTTTTGAAGATAATACTAATGTGGTAGCGGATCGTGAACTTGTCGTAGAACTCCGACGACGCTCCTGTCGTCTCGATATCTGTTCGATATGATTTGCATTGTCAACAGTTTTCCATCACCATAACTTAGAAGTTTTTTGTGACCGAAAAGTGCGTGGATAAAGCCTCTCTTTTAGCACCAGCATGCAGGCTTCCGTTGGAAATCGTCTGCCCAATATTGAAGAGTAAATTGTGCCTTGGACTCAAAATTTTTTTCCCTAACTTTTCCAGAAATTGTGCCCATTTTCCAATTTCCCCGGACTTCTACAGAATCAGGCCAAACACCACCCCCCCAACCAATTTCCCCTGACTGGAAAGGGTCTTGTCAGGTTTCCAGGTTATCCAGACGGAGTGGGAACCCTGTATGCTGTTAGTTCTGCGAGGACACTCACCAGTGTAGAAATTCATGAGGGCGGGAACAAGGAACTGCATGGCGAGCTGGTGGCCCAGCACCATGTCGTTCAGCTTCTCCGTGTTCCGCTGCACCGCGGGGTTGATCACAAACAAAACCTGCGGCACGATACAGAAGGCGCTTTAGAGGACTGTGCGACAATAATCAACAGTTGAAGCTTCATCAGAAGGCAACAAGACAGTTTCCACTCACCTCAACAAGTTTTGCAGTCAGATAGGGGTTTTTGATGTAGTTCGGGCTGCACAAGAAGACTATGATCAAAGTCAGGATGTTCTCGACACTCGCGTCACCCAGCACAGGCGGCATGAATCTACAATTGTGAAGTTTTGTTTTCTTTGAAGCAGGAAACTTTATGGCGATGACAAGAAGGCAAAAGGTGGCAAATAGGAAAACTGAGACACGGAGTTTGAAGCAACTTCGATCGTTCGCTGGCTCGCCCGCTTGCACACACACACACACACACACACACACACACACACACACACACACACACACACACACACACACAAACGGGCGGGCACAAACGGGCGCGGGCACGAGGTCGCGGGCACGAGGTCTAGCAAATGTACTGACTGAATGACGAAGAGGAGGAAGTCAGCGATGTCCTCCAAGTAATAGTCAGGCAGGGAAGACCAGGTCATGGGCGGCTCTGCGGGCAACGGCAAGATGGCGCTGGAAGCAAAAATATGTCCACTTTGCCAATCATCTCATGCCAGACACGGAAAACGTTTGTGCAACTGACGGCGAATTGAAACTTGACGTCCACCTGTTTGGCGAGGATTCAACGATTCTGATGAGAATCTGAGCCACAGTGCCGTAAAACTGTAGACAGCGCCTCAACAGCCACTCGTCCAACACTCCGGCGTCCGCGCATAACTTTCCTTTTTGTAGCCTCTGCAAACCGAAGAACACAAAACAACTCAAAGTGCCTCGAAAGTTCAACCACTGTCCCCAACACAACTGGGTGCTTGGTTTACCTTGACTTGAGACTTCCACCTCTTGAGCAGCTGACTGTTGCGCTGAGAGTTGGGTGTGTGCCGCCACTGCGGCTCCGCGTTCTGCATCTCCTCCACCATTCTCTGAAAAAGTGAGTTGTCACTCGCGTTTGGTTCGGGATTGGGGAAAATTCTTTTGGTCTTTTGGGGGTGTTTGTCAAGATCAAAGTCACCTGCAAGTCTCTGATCGCCCTGAGTCGTCTCTGATACTTCCTGGATATGGGTAACACAGACAGGTGATGGCAGTGTAATGTGAGAAAGTAGCATTCCGTCTGGAACTTGGGTTCTTGCCATTTGTGAGTGCCACTCTTCTCTGAAAGGAAAACAAGTCCAGTGAGGGAAGATTCACTTTTGCCGAGTGTTTTGCTCCTCAACTTGCTCTGAAATACGTAGGAAGTCCACCTACTGAGATCGTCCACCCAATTGATCACTTCTTGCGACGTCGGGCCAAGGCGCGTGTCGTCTTTTATGGTCACTCTGCTTTTCGGGTGATTTGGGTAGTAAATATCAATCTGAAATTGCAATAGACAAATAGAAACAGCTGGGGACAGGAAGACTCTCCCAATCAAATTCCGCAACGTGTTCTCCTTTCTCGAAAGGTCAACGCTCCTGCCCGCACCTTGTCAAGCTTGATTTTGACGGAGAGTTGCTGAAGAACGCTGAGCACGTTGAGCATGAATCCCTCTCCGCCGACAAGGCGCTCGTCGCTCTGCAGCTGTGCGCGCTTGCTGTTCCTCTCGATGCACGCGCCCAGGAAATTCAGCGCAGCGTCGCGAGTCTCGCCGTTCACTAACAGCGCGTGGATGATCTTGAACAGCTCTCCCTGCAGACAAATTAGACCGGTGGAAAAACTGGTACCTGCAGAAGACCACACGTTTCAAGTGATCTGGAAGCTGCATCGTTGCATACTCACACGCACAAATTCCAGACCCCTCTGCAGCTGCTGGTTTATAATTCTCCCGCTGTCTTGAGTGACGTCAGTGCTCGGGAAGTACTTTTCAACGACCTTCACCTTCAGAACGCCACAAAGAAATTCAGGTCAAAAGTTTCGCAGAACTGTTACAATGTGGACTGGACTCTACACTTATCAGCACTCACGTTGTCTTCAGCGAAGACCGACAATGTGAAGAAAGGCCCGAGAAACGACAACTTTTCCAGTTCCATGCCTGCCGCGGGCGTGATCGGATCAGGCAACCAGTTGGTCTGCTGCACCAGCTGGAAAAAAAAAAAAACACGGACGTTTTCAGTTTTTTCTGGGCTCTAGTTTTTGTTCCCTCCACAGATCTTTTCTGCATAGCGATCAATGATGTTACAAACGGCAAATTCGTGGATTTTGAGAACGCTTCCGAAGAAGGAAAGAAACTGTATCAGATGGAAACTTGCCAGATTACACAGAGGCCTTGTGTTTCCAACTTTGATATCACACAGTTCGGCGAGCACACTGAGCGGTTGGCGGTGATCTTCCGTGTCCATGGCGAGCGGACGCATTGCTTGGACCAGACCCTACAAACATGGCAACTAATTATTGGCTTGCAAGAATGTAGCTGAGCTCCTGTCGTGCTTGTCAGACAAACTCAGAACAAAAAACATCCCAAGAAGCACAACAGGTTCAGACGTCAGTGCAATTTTGCCTGACAATTTCCAAACACAACTCGTGGCACGAAATGCGCCAGTGTGTGTGTTGCACAAACAAAAGTACGGTACCTGGAGAACAGGGTTGAACACCCGTTTGTGGCTGTCAGGGTCTTCCAGTGTCACAGTGAGAAGATGATCCATGAAACCTCGGGGAAGATTGTGACTCAGGATGTATGGCAGGAGCACGGAAGGCTTGGACCGGGTTCTGCAAAAGCCAACATCATGTTTGAAACACACAAATCATTCGTTTGGGAAACCAATTCATTGAATTGGTCTCAGTGTTCAGGTGAATACAAAATTCAGACGGAAACAAAACGCCGAAATTGCTGCCAAATTGGTGTTACCCAGGTTTGGTGAGGCAGTACTGCAGCACAAGAGACGCGTGTGATGCACACTGCTTTCTTGCTTCAGCCAACACAGTCTTCATCGGACCGATACTTGATTTCTGTCGAAGCACAAAAAACACACGTACCTTTCTCTGAAAGCTCCTTGCAGGATGAGAGAACAATGTAAGCAACACTGTTGGCGTGCTTCCGACAACAACGTGCTGAAGGGAGGTGAACTGAAACGCTGCAACATGCACATCTCATGCTGTTAGTCTAATCAATATGAATGGAAACACACAACAACTCGCCAGCCAAAACACTTTTTTCTTGTGGAATCAACTCGCGCGTTTTCGAACAAGATTTCGGTCCAGCATGCACACCACGAAGACAACGGATCACAATCGTACGCACAACAGTGGTACAAATTTTGTGCTTCAAAATCAAAATTTCTTTGTTGGCCTTGTGTCTCAAAACTGCTTCGAACTCACCTTTGGGGCCATTCGTTCTTCCAAATAAACTCTATCGTAGCAGTCAAGCAAGTAGGCTATCATTTCGTTTTCCACACAGCTTTCCGGTTGAAATCGTTCAAACGGGAAATGTCTGTTCGGTTGTTTCACTGGACTGCCAGAACTGAATGAGAGAAGCAGCGGTGTTTACTGGAATACTGCACAATGACCAGTGCCGGCAATTCTGTTGACATAAAATATCTCGAATCAAGTTTCTCGCCGTCTTATTTCGTCAGCGAGGTCATTGTCTTCTTACCTCATCGCACTCGAACCAAAAGACTTGGAGGGAGATGAAGACAAATTTGGCTGCTGCAATTTGTGAAATGGATTCTGCTTGCTGTGCTCAAGCAGCATCAAGACTTCCATGAGAACATCGCTGATGAGCTCTTTGTGGTTCCTCAAAACTGTAATTGATAAAACATCGTTGAGACAAAGCCCCTGCTCAGCGGGAAGTCTTTGGAATGAGCGTTCTTGGAAGGATGTGTCGAACGGCATTCCACTTACTTTCAGGATCCTCCGATATTGCTTCCGCCAAGTCTGACAAAAAGACTTGTTCGGCACTTTTTTCACACCACGACACTCGAAAAATTCGGCTTATGATGTTTAACATTTGTTCATCCGTGGCTTCACTCCGACCACTTGCTTCCTGAAGAAACAAAACGAAGGTCAACACTGCACAAAATCGCCAAAACTCCAACACGCGAATGAACTCGGCAAACTCAGCTTCTGGTCACTTCATTTACCGTGCATTAGAAATTGTTTTCTAAATTGAAAAAACAAACCCTTTTCCGCTTTGCTTCTGTTCTGGCTTCAACTTCATCGACCTCCATGCCCTCGATTCCGCTGTCCACATCTGCCGTGTTCATTGATTGACTCTCCGAGGTGTACGCTCCCGCATCACCACCCGTCGTGTTTGAATTGGCACCGTCGTCCACAGACATGCTTTCTGAAACAGTCCATTCCGAATTTGGAGAATAAAGTCTTGCGGACAAGCATCAGGACAAAAACAAAGAAGATCACAGGTGCTTTGCTCTGGTGAAGATTTCAGTCAACGGTTCACCTGCTTGTCGTCCTTCTTCTGGCACTGGTTGTGCAGCTTCGCTTTCTGATGAGGACGGAGTTGGTTGTGAACTGGCGCTCTGTGACTGGGAGCCTCCAGCGAGCCGCGCCAGACGACGCCTCCTTATCTGCAATGTTACCACGAACTCCTACTCGGTTGAACACAAGGAGCAGGAACACTCAGAAACGTTCGACAAATTCGAAAGGTGGCCCCACATGGCTTTACATTCGAAGAAATTTGAATGAAGATTTGAGTTGCCTCTGATGAATCAGACAATATCATCGTTCACGAAAGAGGCCAGTGAAATTTCAAGAGCAAGTGCTTGGAGTTGAAAGCCACCATTCCGGAAGGGCACGAGGGTGACTTCGCAAAACCAATAACAAAGAACAATGTAAACAAATCTGCGCAACACACACAAACTTACCTCGTCTGGAGTCAATTCACTCATCCTGCTTGTTATACTGCAATCAATCGGAGGTTCTGGTTATCAGCCACTTTTTCCACGCCAAAATTGGGTTTAGTACGCACAACACCAACTTTAAATGGACTTTTTTCCTCGCATCCCTGTTGAAAAAGGTCTTCTATTCCACCATTTTGTTCGCGGGATGTTGTGCGCATTGTCGACGTTGGCAACAGTGAAGGCTCATCAAGACAAAAATGTGGATGAATCAGCGCGGCATTGCAAATAACACACACATTTGTCAGTAAGTCAAGGGAAGTGAGGTGAGTATTTACGACGTATCATGTTTGCAAGTTCACAACGCGGCTGATGTCCCTGTGTGGCCGGTTATATTTGAGCGATAATAGAGGGTTCGCCGTCTTTTGACGCAAGACCGCCCTGCGCTCCAGTGATGAGCGCATTTCTTTTGTTGCCAGAAAAACCAGGGACCATTCAAGAATGTTGCGTTCATTGGGTGAGAATAAAAACGCACCGTGGTGTCGCAGACAGAGGTGTTCACCTGAACGATGTTCGGAACATGTGTGGGATGTAGTGATATCACAAACACGTTGGTTGGTATCTCAAGAGAGACTGGCCCCGGGGGTGGGAATCTCTGTATTTATTGACTTGGTGCTGCCATCTTTGGGTGTGGTTCTAACATTTGAGGCTAGTGTGTTACACCACACTCCTCCCCCACCAGGGGGTGCTGGCCTTGTTGACCAATTTTAAATATTCTAAATATTTTTACAATATATATATATATTCAGACAGGCAATAGATGCATAATATCAAAATTCTGCTATTTTGCTGGAAATTACCCAGCATCCCTCCCCCCCAGGGGCTGATCATGTGACCCCTTGTGGTTCTGGCACTCTCTCTTTGACTATCATGGCGACTGGTGGGACGTATCCGAACAACCTTGGCCAAGAAGAATGTGAACTCATTGCCTTTCTATGTCAAAATGTCGCACGGCAACTGGCCTGGGAGGCTCACTTACAAAAGCTTCCTCAGACCCACCCCCGGGTCATCCAAGCCGTGCATGGCTACTTCAACCTGGGGCCGACCTCACACCGTGGATTTGACAAGTTTGGTCTGGTCTGTTGCCAACGGACAATAGTCGGTAAGTGGTTCTCCAGTCACTCCACAGGAAGTTGTCCGGGGTGATGGTGAGTGAGGATGGGTGTGGGCGGATGATGGTTTGTGAGCGATGAGGCAGGTGCCTGCGACTGAGACTACTGGTGAGACCTGCACGTATCCTGAGTGAGCGAGGGTGGGTGATCGCTGGCGACACCACACACACACACACACACACACACACACATCCTCACACCCACCGTAACCAACACTGAACATCATTCAGGTGAACGCGCTGATTCGTCCACATTCTTGTCTTGATCACGTTCTTGTCTTGATATGAACTGAAGGGTTTCGTGGCATATAAAAACCAAAACAAGTGTCATAAGCCTGTGTCGTGTCTTCTCATTTTGCCCAGGTTGTTGACGAAATCCACGAATGAAGATGAGTATTTGACAGCCACCAACCTTCAATGATGAAAGAAGACCCCCTGGTGTTCGATGAGCAACCCAAGGTTTTTGCCAACGGAAATATCGCCGTGAGACACAAGGAACATTCAGCTGCTTCACAAGGCTCGGGTGTCCCTCTGGAAGCGAAGACTTCCGACATGCAGCACAAGGACAAAGAAAGTGCCTTGGGAAATGTGAACAAAAACAATGTGGGACTGTGGTCCGCCAGGGCTTTAGTCTTCATATTTCTGTGGTACTTCTTCAGTGCCTTGACATTGTTCCTGAACAAATACATATTGGCAACAATGCACGGTGATCCTGTACTACTGAGTGAGTTTTCTTTGCATTTTGTATCGATTTTCGATTCGAATGTTTGTTGATGAATACGTACCAAATCAATTGAATATTCAATGTTTCGCGCGTCTCACAATTCAATTCTGCCCCAAACAGGCACAATGCAGATGCTTATGACTGCTGTTTGGGGCTACATTCAAATGTATTACCCTCTTGGAATGTCTTCGGCGTCCAAATACGAAGGTCCAAAGCAGGGGCATTTTTTCAGGAACATGGTCTTGGTTGGAAGTTTGCGGTACGTTTCTCATGAAAATTGGCCATTGAAAACTTGGGAATGACGAGAAAACGAAAAAAATACTAAGTTCTTTCGAATTTCTTGCAGATTCTCCACTGTCTTTCTGGGTTTAGTTGCTCTGAAGTTCGTTCCTGTGTCCTTCACAGAAACAGTCAAAAGTTCTGCACCTATTTTCACAGTTCTAATCGCCAGGTATGTTCCAAATTCAACGTGACAAGATCTGTTTCTGTAGTTTGGCCCCACTCAACTTCAAGTTTGCTTTTTGTGTTGTGCCGTCGACGCAAATGAACCCAGAAGTAATCGTGGTTTCCTTGCAGGTTTGTGTTGTACGAATATACAGGATTGTGCACCCAGTTGTCACTGATCCCAATCATGGGAGGCCTGGCGTTGTGCAGCGCGTACGAACTCAACTTCAACATACCAGGGTTTTTGGCTGCACTCGCTACGAATCTCAGTGAATGGTAGGTTTTCTCAACTCACAGGGTGATATTTTATGGCTTTTCACGTTTGACAAATGCTTTGTCCACTTTCTCTTGTGAATTTGTGTCCCACAATATTTTGGCACTCTTCATTTCAGTTTGCAGTTTGTTTTTGCGAAGCTGTTGATATCTGGATACAAATGTTCGTGAGTAGCGATTCGTTGAGTGCTTACCGGTTACCTATGCTTGGAACATGTCCACTTTGGTGTGGACGTTTCCACTTGTGTATCCTTTTCAGGCCTGCTGAAACTCAGTACTACACATCTTTAGCGTCAATGGTGGTTCAGATTCCAACCTGCATTTTCCTCATGGATGTTTCGTGAGTGTTTCTCAACAAGAAAAGTGTTGTGCAGTGGCAACTGACTCCACCACACACTTCTCACCTCACTCGCATACTTTGCAGATATGTGATGAGGACTATGGACACAACATTACTTGTCGTATATGTCATGAATGGAACGTTCTTTCACTTCCAAACAATGGCAGCTTGGGTGCTGATGGGGTACGTGTCCCCAGTCACACACAGGTTTGTCTCCCAAGTTTTGCAGGCGTTTGCCAGAGAGCTGTTGTTTGAGTATGCCAAGAACTTTCGGGAAACCAACACACGTGTCTCAAAGAACTTGTCTTCCGTTGTAGCGTTGTCAACGTGGTCAAACGAGCTTTTCTGATCTGGATCTCTGTGTTGCTGTTTGGAAATCCGGTCACATTCCTCAGTGGGTTGGGAACTACCGTAGTGACAGGAGGCGTCCTTCTCTATAACAAGGTGAGGAAGCTCGCTGGATTTCTGCCGACACGTTGCAGAGCCGAAACAATTTTCAATCCGTGTGATAGCCACTTGGTTGGTAGAAATTGTCTCCTTTCGAGTCCAACACGCGTCCGTGTTTGTAGGCGAGAGCTGTGGACAGTAGCAGAATGGAGCAGCTGGACAAAATGAAGGACGGCAAAGTGAGCGATGTATGACGAAGGCTGAAGCGTTTCGCAGACGCGTTAGGGATGTATGTGGACAGGATACACTTGTACCGTAGGATCTTGGGATTTTTCTTTTGGACAGGACATTTGTTGCTTTCTGTGTTCATTGCAAGATTTGTTGAAACATTCCTTTTCATGATCTGTGGTCTGGTTCTTGAAACAGTCTGATTGCTTTGAACCTCTGCAGCTGGTGCTGCAATCGGCCGCGTATTTTTTGTCTCAAATGTGTCTAGTTATTGTTCAAATGGTCAAGAAATTCAGAAATGGACGACAGAGATCCGGTTTTGTCGTCCCAAACTAAAGGTCCAAGAAATGTCTGTGATACGTGTTCAGCTGATTTGAGTCTTATTGACAGTGCCTTTGTGAGCGAACTCGATCAACACACACAATTCACTTTCGCACATCACCTGATTGACTCTGCTGCTCTTACACAAACAATTTTTGTTGAAAGGTGACATCGCGCAAAAGCGACTCCAGGGAATGAACATTGTCAATGCAAAGTGCAAAAATTAAACACAGTGTGGGAGAAAATGCACTTGATCTGTTTTTATTGCGTTTTGATTTCTTCTGAACAGAATGTTCAGAACATGATGTTCTCGGTCAAGTTTTGAAAATCAACGAAGGAAAAATTGCCCATTGAGGCGCGTTCAGGTTGATCAAGTTTCAGGTTGATCACACCCTGATTGCGTTTTTCGACAAAAATTCACTTATATCTACAAGCATCAACAAATTTGAATGACTTAGTCTCAAGTTGTGCAACAAACTCGGCAAAGATATTGCTTTTCATGTGCACTACTCTGCATTGGAAATGGCCAAAACAGCGCTCGAAAGCTCCTCCACAGAAATACGAGCCAGAAAACATTGCTTGAGCGAGAGCAGCGGATCGGTCTGGACGGTCCAGGATCTGTAGCACATGACGCCTGCCGCTTCAAGCAGCAGCCACCGCGTCATGCTCAGTTTCCCGGGAACTTGGCCAGACACCCAGCACTCCGGAGCCCACAGGTACACCTGCACCACGTTCGCGGCTGAGGACGCTGTTGGCCTCTGAAACGACAGAACAGGGCCTTGGGTCTATCTGATCAATCGTCTTCGGTGACGGCGGTGGGTGAAGGCACGGCAGGGTCCGTTGCGGCTTCGCCGGATTCTTTATGCAGCCCTTCGACCCAAGCTCACCTGTGCTGGATCTCTGCTCAGCATCGCCTTCACCAGTCGCTGGATTGCCGATGGAACGAAATCTAAAAAACATGGTTTCAGTTTCCCGACCGTGCCTTGTGACGGAAGCCTTATTTTCACTGCGAGTTGAACCCTAACTGCACGCACCTGGCAGTGGAGGGAGGTCTGCTTCGCTGTAGCTTCTGCTGTCGAGTCTTTGTCCCGCGCTGTTCCGGTAGAACGGGTTCCAGCAGCCGAACAGCTCGTAGGCGAGCGTCCCCACGGTCCACAGATCGGAGCGGCTGTAGTCAAGGGTGACGCCTCGACCAGGCTCCGCACACAGAATCTGAGGAAAATCAACGTCAAAATCGCCTGCATCAGAAGTTGTGACGTACTCTTTGAAGTCAATGCCAATTTTTCCCAGGCGATGGCTTTCCTCAGTGGAATACGGCTTTCTCAGTTCAATTCGTGTCGTAACGCAGAGCATTCACCTGAAGAGAGCACAAACAGGTGGTTACCTCGGGTGCCATGAGAGCCCCGTTTCCTCCCCTGTCTATGTACACGCTGGTGTAGGGAATCTTGAAGCCCAAATCCTTGTCGGCCAAACAGCAACCAAAATCAGACACGACCAAATCCAGGTTTGATCCATCGACGAGAACATTGTCGCTCTTCAGGTCTCTGAAACACAACTGCTTCGTGGTATGTTGCCGGCTTTCTGCAAGTACCGGAGTGCGTGAAAAATACGAAGGTGTGCCAGCAGTCAACTGTAAAGAACACATACCTGTGCGCCACTTGTTGTTCTTCCAGGTGCACCATTGCTTCGAGAAGTTGAGCGAAGAGAAACAGAGATTCTTCAAGCGACGGATTGTGCTTCGCCAAATACTCCCTCAAGGTCAAGTCGTACCTGTGATGAAGACAAATCGGATTTACAGAATGTCCTTACGTGCAGCTGCAAAAGCAAGGAAACAGTTTCGAACAACCGGCATGGACACACCTTTTCATGACAAGAAACATGGTCTTGTTGTGGCCAAAACCTTCTGGGTTGAGTCTGGCCGGCAGCGCATGTGGATAATGCTTCATGGCTTCGGGCAATGTCGGCACTTCGTCAACGAAGACACTTTTGATGTCAACCACGTTTGGGTGTGGCTCCAGGTGCTTCAGGCTGTTTCGATTCCTGAGCCTTCGAAAGAAAGTTCAACGATTTTTTGCGATTTGAACTGAACATTGAACAATGTTTTTGTGGTTGGGCATCACCCGTTGGATCAAGCAGTCAAAATCTGTCTGAATATTCTACATACAATTTCAGCGTATTTTTCTGGGCAAAAAACTAAAATGAAAAATCAGAATGATCCCTTACAGGCGACCATTTACCCATTTCTAATGAGCCTGGTCAAAGAGCAACACAGTCAATTGATGGATTTTTGACAGAGAGCACAATGTTTTCCTCGTACTTGGTCACAAGTTTGTTCAAAAATTGTACAAATCACTGGCAACTCTGTGGACCTGATTTTGTGGAAACGCTCTCCTCTGTCTCTGTCGAATTGTCAGCGAATGACTGCGCACCTGCTCAGGAACTTCGTTTCGGTGTCGGTGGACAGCTGGGCGGGCACAGTTTCGTTTCGCATGGCGTAAACAAGAGCCTCCGAGTCCGATTCAATCTCGTAGTTGAACATCATCTTCAATGCCAAATCCATGGTCGCATCTTCCAAGATGTCAAGGGGATCGAGTATTCCTTCTGAAGAAAGAGCATTCACATTCTGACAAATTGCCACAAGATTTGCATCGGTAAGTGTATATTCATCGACATGACAAAAGTTCACCTGTTTGTTCTGGTAACGCACCAACATCCCAGGCCTCGATGTCGCTTCTCGTTGCCCATTCACGACCGGTGTCGAGGATCGAGATGTCACTGTCTGTGTTCTCACTGATATTTGAGAAGCTGGAGTCTGTTTCTACGCTCTCGCTCTCTGAAACAACACGGCAGCGATGCTCACTATTTCCGGAAAGTTGGTTCAAGTCCAAATGGTTTGTCACATGGAAGTGACTTCAGATGGACGAGATCGAACGAGTACAAACCAGGAACGCGCAGAGAGGCAGAGTACACAGCTGAGTTCGAACCCTTGGCGATCATGGGACCGATGTTGAAATCAGACAAACGGACCTCTTCAAAAGAAGAATCATTCGTGCGGTTCCCATTTGGATCCATCAGCGACTGTGAATACAGAACAAGAGATCAAAGATAAAAAAAGCCCGCGTAACCTCACACTTGTGCTATGAACACACATATTGTTTCGGGAACATCTCGCACCTTGATTTCGTCACAGATGTGCTCGAACTGCTCGTCGTCCAGCTCGATCTCTTGCTGCTCTGAGTTCTTCAGACCGAACCCCACGAAAGCGAAAAGGCCGAGAAGCTTTCGGCCGGTGGCCAGCTCCTCGCTTCTCGCCATTAGACTCTGGGCAGAGGACCTTGAGGAGCCACGCAGCAAGTCTCCGGCTTTCGTCCTCAACTCCTGGGTCAGGGTTTTCCCGGATGTTCCTTGCAGCTTGTGCACCCAGGACGACCTCCCCGCTGGACGGATCACGTCCGCCTTCAGGTAAACCCTGACATGACCAGTGTCCCCTTGCTGGTGCTGAAACAACACATCAGTCCCTTTTAGATACCAAAACCAAAAGTGTATACGTAAACAATGATTCCTGCATTCATTATCAACTCACACAAGAGTCCGAGTGGGGGAACGTACCTGTTCCGGCACTCGGGTGAGGTCCTTGTTGCGAGGATTAGCTCGCAGGCCCTGCTCCCCTCGTTGGAGGACCCCGTCAAAGAGACGGCGACCATGGTTGACCAGTTGTTTCGCAAGGGCCCTAAGCATCGTCAACCTGTGCTTGGGCCCGCACTTCACCTGCGGTTGTCAATCTGCAATGGAGGTTTGTGCTGGAATGCCGCACATTTTGTCCGAGTGGGAAGAGCAGCTTCGTCTTGGTTCACTGTTTGGCTTCTGCCATGGAAACCAAACAAAAGGCAGTGCCGGTCAGCAAAATTTTGATTTGAAAAGGGCATCGTGATTGCCAAAGTAATTCTTGAAGTGACTGACAAGCAACGAAGTCAACTCTAACAGCTCGTGACAGTGTGAAAATAGAAAGAAACCAGCAACTTTTCAACTGATCTCGTTGTGCCCCCATGTAGAGCTTGTCCCATCCAATTGAGGAAAAATTTCCACATCATGATGTCAAGCAAGCATTTGTGAACTTTCCTTTCCAAAGCGGTTCAATATAAAATCTTACCCAAAAAAGCCAGATATCGTCAACACAACAAATATTTCGCAGTTTCGTGACTGATGCAACAAAACAACTGGACTTGACGGACGATTGCGGATATTCACATTTTACGGAAACTTTTCGGAGACTTATTGCTGCATTTGAATCTGTTTCGTTCTGTCAAGCATAAATTCAACATTGAAATGGGTGGGTCAAGGCATGAAACAGCATTTCTACGTCTTGTATCCAGTGTCTTGACAACACATAAGTTGTCCGACAAAAGAAGAGGAAATGAAGGTCCGCGCAAAAAGTTATCCGTATATTTTTCCAAACCAAAAGGAAGTATCACTCTAATTTGGTTCACATTGGTGTCAGAACAAGAGACTGACCCTGTCCTGGATCTAGAGAGGTAGATCTAGATAGGTAGACAAGTTTGGT
>JAAUXT010098528.1_pt1 | contig 20825 bp, 25 predicted proteins | sample 7278171 | NCBI WGS metagenome assembly JAAUXT01 (sample SAMN14350112, study PRJNA611818) | marine sediment metagenome | isolation source: surface marine sediment (1.8m) | place: French Polynesia: Moorea | collected 2018-08 | reverse complement strand
GGAGGCCATCAAAAAAACAAATTATGAAAATGCATGAAATGGTCTGGAAATTCAGCAATTTTTCTGGAAAAGTCAGGGAAAAAAATTGCCGGACAAAAGTGGGAACCCTGTTTTATGTTTGCGACAAATGTGCCGTTTCAGGAGCCTGACCAGTTTGAGCTGGAGCACCTGGTTTTCCGCACACTCGCTCAATACTCCTACTTGGAGCCTGGCAGCATGAAGCACTTGTACCTTTACCATCACATGTGGTGAGTGAAAAACGTGCACAGAATTTGTGCCTGGTAGTGGTTAGACAACCGCGGCATTGCATTGCCGTGCAACTCCGTGCCTGAAACAACTTTTCTGCAACAAAACTCACAGCGTTTCCACGACTTCTCGATTTCAATGTTCTTTTATTTTCAGCGGCCAAAAGCAGATGTTCGGACTGTTCACACCCATGACGAACAAGGCGTCGGTTTTCGTCGTGGACACAGTGAGAACGAACCAGATGCCAAACATGACAGCGATGTACAACGCCGAATACAACGCCAAGTAAGCAGTCTTTTTCGGTCCATGCTTGTCGCGTTCCTAATCGACCACGACACGGAGACGTGATCTTTCACCTCAGCGCTGTCACTTAGGCGCGCTGAGGTGCAGTCACTTTGACATCTTGTCAGGTGATTTAGCGGCAGTTTTCGTGTTTGATCGTCAGGGTTTCGGGTGGGTACGACGCGGAGCTGCTCCCCGCCGCCGGCTACGTGTTCGACATCCGCGTCGAGCGTGACGTGCGCCAGGTGTTCCGCAGCATCCAGCGCCTCCTCACCGACTACAAGGACGAGAAGCGCGGCCCCACCTTCGTCGCCGTGCAGTCGCAACTTGGTCTGTGTTGTCTGTCTTGTTTCGCCCCACTGATTTCGTGTTCTCAATTGTGCTTGCAGCTGGGTGGAATGTGACTGTTGTTTCAGATTTCCAGCATCTGACGAGCAACATGCCCGGACTGAGCGATTTCCCGATGGTTCCGATTCACGTTTCCGACGAGTAAGTCGTTCAACTGTCTTGTCGCGGACCACTGCGGTTTCTGGCTCTTGAGACTGGGGAAATAATGGATTTGATGTTTGTTGTTTCAGTGAGAACCTGTACAACGTGCTCGACTGGCAGCGAGTCGGGTCTCGCAGAATGGTGCAGCACTATCTGAACGTCGACATGGTGCTGCAGGTGTGTGGTGGCAACGAGGAATGAATACAATACTCTCAACACTTGTTGAACTCTCTGTGTATCCCACTGTGATACAGACGAACTAAACCAGGAAAAGACTCACTGATTTGTTGAGGGTTTCCGTTTCAGGCAATGTTGGAGCAGTGTCGATACTTCCACATCCCAGTCGGCAACATGCCGAAGGACACGACTCTGTTCGGCTGCGACCTGTTCTTCGCGAGGCACCTGCAGAAACACAACCACCTGCTGTGGGTCTCCACCACCGAGAAGCCAGACCTGGGAGGAAAGGAGGAGGATGACAACAGGCAAGATTGGCTTTGAGGACCAACTGTTTTATTGAAGTCTTCCTCGGAAAGATTACTTTTGCCACGTGGTGAGGTGTAACTTGGAACGAAACCTTTGTAGATTGATCACGGACACCGAGGAGAGTGACACTGTGGAAGTGAACAACAAAGGCTCTTACAACACGGTTTGCGTTGAGTTGGACATGAGCAGTTTGGCAGTGAACACACTCATCCAGGTCAGTGCTCACTTCCACGCCAGACAGCTGTGGATCGGTGAAAAGGCAAAACTTTTTCAACTCGCATCCGGCTCAACCCAAACGCAGCACAAAACACCCGGCAGTGGACCTGTTGGATACAGTTGTGGACAAAGCAAGCAACTGACGCACGGGTTGATTCCTTCACGTTTCAGTCGGCTCACGTGAACGATTACGAAGGCGCGAGCGCGGTCAGCTTCGACCTGATCCCGCAGACGTCGCTGGAGGAGCTGGTGCAGGGTCAGGGCGCCGCCACGATGCTCGCGAGTTACGACGAGACGGCTCTCTGCTCAGTCGCTTTCAGGTGCGCAACACACTGCCTGTGACCACGTGTTCCTTGCAGCAGTCCATACTCGGACGCCTTTGTGTAGAATCCTGCGATCCAGTGTTGAGCACAGGACACCCTGCAGTGCAGGCTTTGTTGTTGTTTCGAAAGCCTGCTCACGAAAAGACAGTGAACAACAATCTACCCTGGAGACCATCTGCTGAACCGTCTATTCGTTGCGGGAGAGGGACGAACAACAGCCGCTGCCTCAGTTCTCTGGTTGTGACTCTTGTACCAAACTGCTGTGGAATCCAAAAATGTCAAACCCATCAGTGGCGCCACTCACACTTTTGTTCTCCATCATGACGTCGTGTTGCTTCGCAGAATCATGAAGAGCATGGTGGCCGGGTGGATCCGCGACGTGACCACCTTCCACAACGTGTTCGCTGACCACCAGATCATTCACTTCTACAGGTTTGTCTTGTTGTGATGATTGGTGAATTGAAGTGTATTTGAAGTGCAAATGATAAGTATCAGAAGAAGCCGAAAAGCATATCTGTGTGAAGGAAGAATCACCAAAGACTGACTTTGACGCAAGTCTTGTGTCTGGAGCTGATCAAAATCCCTGAAACGGTTTTCGACTGTGTTTTCAGATGGCTGCGATCTCAACACGCTCTGCTGTACGACCCTGCTCTGAGACGGACTCTCCACAACCTCATGAAGAAACTCTTCATGCAGGTGAGCCAAATAACAAGACTGCAGTTTGCGAAACATGTCCGCACACGCACACAGGAAAATGCAGTCACTTTCCCATGTTGCATACACGTGCTCGTGCTGTGTCGCTCATTCTGTAGCATCTGCTGTGCACAAGTTTTCTGCCGTGACTTTCACTCTTCATTCTATTTTCAGTTGATTGCCGAGTTCAAGAGACTGGGCTCAGAGATTATCTACGCCAACTTCAACCGGCTGCTGCTGTGTACAAAGAAGCGACGCATCCTGGACGCCATTTCCTACGTGGATTACATCACCAACAGCATCCGCGCCAAGGAGCTGTACCACATGGTGGACATCTCCTACCAAGACTGCTGGGAGCTCCTCCTTTGGATGGACCCGGTGAGTCGGACCCCATTGTCGACAAACGTTTGAGTCTTATTCAATTTGGGTGGAACCATAGCACCAGAAGCTTGATTCAACAAGGCGAAATTCTTCTGGATCAACGGAGACGAAGAACGGTCAGCGTCAGCAATGTTTGTATTCCTACACCAACAGGCGAACCACGGGGGCGTGAAGGGGAAGCTTCCTGCGGGAGTGTTGAACCAGGACCCGGCCTCCAGCGGCCAGGGAAAGCAGGGCGGCTCGTCGGGAGACGGGGACGCGTCGGACGACGAGGAGGAGGAGCGGGCCGAAACGCCTGAACAGGACGAGGAGCTCAACCGATCTGACAGCGAGGACGACTCAAATGTAAGTGCAAAAACACTGCCAAAGGAAAGAACTGCTGTTGCCACGATTTATGCCACCAAAGAATAACAGTACTCCTGTACACAAGCGGTACAAAAGTGCGGGAAATTTTGAATTGAAGTGCAATCAGCGTCGGTGTTGTGAATCAATGTTTCTTTCACATGGCAGCCTGACGTTGAAATGAACTGGAACCTGATGAAATTTCTGCCAGAAGCTGGAGCCTGTCAAGTCAACTTCAGTGTGAGTCTGTCGTCTCTTTGTCAGCTTTGAATTTGTAATCCCTCTATTTCCCGGTTGTAATTTGCGACCAGGAAACAGCTGCATCTTTCGTGTTTTGACCGCATTTCGTGTGTGCGCAGATGATTGTGGCGGGGTACGTTCTGGCGGTGTATCAGTATCAGCAGGAGGAGCAGAGGCGACTCTCTCCGGGAAACACGCCGGTGAGGCGTCGCGGAGGCTCCCAAATCTCGCAACAGGTGATATACCGACAGCAGTCTTGAGAACATCCATTGTTCACAGCTTGCTGAAGATGAAAACGTTGGGGACGCAATGTCTTGTGGGATCTTCCGTGACGTTTGAGACAGGGTGGACGTGTCTTTGTTTGCAGACGCCTATCGATGGTCACGTTACACCGGGGATGGTCGAGTACTGCCAGAAACTTGTTCAGGACGACATGTGCCAACAGATGTTCTTGTGAGCGTTTCTTCTCATTTTATCTGAGGTCAAAATACGCCTTTTGTCCTTCGACATGCCAAGTTATAATTGGTTCGGGAGGTGAAAAACTTGGGAGAAAAGCTCAGCACAATGGTGTCGGGTTGATGTTTAGGATCACTGAGAAAATCCAGAAGAAGCTGGCTGGTTCCTACCGCAACGCGCACGACCTGTCGGCCGAGTTCCCGGTGCTGCCCGGTTCACACCTGCCGCTGCGGCACCCTCCACTCGAGTTCGTCAAAGACGTTTGTCAGGTGCGTGTTTCTTCGCTGCTCCAGCGGTCGCCATCCTGTCCTGGCGAAATTTTGTCCAAGGCGTTTCAAATGTTGTGTCTTCCAGCACATCGCCACGTTGTAGAGTGGAAATGTAGGTTTTCCCTCAGAAACTGGTTGTTGTCCTCAGAACACTCAGCTGAGTCAGCTGAGTCACCACTTTGAGCCAACATTGGATTCCCTGCAGTACAGAGTCTTTCTGTGTTTTCAGGTCTTGGCACTTGACACGAACATCAAGAACCAGGTGCAGAAGATGAAGCGTGACCTGCTGAAACTAATCGGAGTCGGGGAGTTCTCCGAGGAGGCGCAGTTCGTGGATCCCTGTCTTTCCTATGTCCTCCCAGAGGTGAGTTGGTTGCGTCCTCAATCCACAGTTGTGTTTGTTGGAATTGTTTGAACGTGCGATGCCGTTAGTTCAAGTGGAGTCAATCCTTTGCTCCTTTCTGTGAAGGTGATCTGCAGGACGTGTAATCACATACGCGACTTGGATCTGTGCAGAGACCCTTACATCAGCTACGAGCCTGGCGCCGAGTGAGTGTTCGCCTCCTTTCACCTGCAATTACAAGGCCAGCCACGCTACGCATTTAACACACATCTGCAATCAACACACACACATACACACACACACATACACACACACCTTGTGCTGCGAGAGGACCCAATCGTACACACGATTTTGCACAGTGAATCTCGTGCCGGCCGTCAGTTGCAGTTTGAGAAACGCTGAAAAACTACTTCCTTTTGCACTTATGTCGATAACTGCGAGTGAACTGTTGCACGTTCCTGTCTTCTCTTTGCAGTTGCGTGTGGTCCTGCGTCCAATGCAAAACGACGTACGACTTGGATGAGATCGAGCAGTCGTTGATCGATGCGGTGCACAGAAAATCCATGGCTTTTGTTCTGCAGGATCTCAAATGCCTCAAGTGCAATGGGGTGTGTACTGCTTCTTTTTGTGAAGATGTGGCTTTCCACGATTGTCTTCATTCTGAAAAGGTTGTCCTGCTCCCTATTCAACATCACCACCGTTGTGTCATTGCAGATCAAAGAAAGCAACCTAGGAAAACACTGCAAATGCGGCGGAGATTTCGTCAACATGTTGAGCATCGACGACTTCGGGCAGAATCTTCAAACATTCAGGAATATCGCCCGGTGAGTAGAATACGGTGTTTTGACCAACAAGAAACAATGTGGGAGACGTGTGTTCCCACCGCAATTGAAATGCATAAAGAAAGACTCGAATTTATTGAACAAACAGACCATTTGAGAAACAGAAACACTTTGGTCAAACTGAAAGAAAGTGTTCGTTTGCAACCGAACCAAACTTTGTCATTCGGGATTTCAAAGTGAACTCGAACATTCTTTTCGCAGGCATTACAACATGACGTTGTTGGGAGAAACAGTCGACTGGATGCTGGAGATGAACCCACAAATACAGACCGTACATTGACGGACCAACTGGAGGAAGGGACTGTTGGCTTTGAGGCTGCGAGCCAGAATCATGAGAATGACAAATGGAATGTTCCACAATCGAGTTGTTCATTGCCCTTCCACGTTCAGGAGTACAATTGTGTGGACTCGACGCAAAATGATCAGACAGAAACAACAATTCATTGTTGACGACGGACAGCAGCTCGTTGCGTCGTTGTGATGGCTGTTCTTTTGCATGAAGTTGCTCAAGCTGTGATCGATAGCATCTGCCGAATGGATCCACCGCAGATAACGTGTGGGATTTACCGGTATCACTTTGGTCAGCAAGTTTACAAAAGTGAACAGCAAGTTCACGATCATGTTCAGATTTCACACACGCTGACGGCATTTCGTTTTCAACAGGTCATAAAACCTCTTGCATTGAAATTTAAATGCATCTTGGCTTTTAGTGTCCGTCTTTTTGCGCCATCAGGGGCAGATCTTGGGTCGGGTCAAGGAAGGGGGGGGGGCAGCTGCAACCTGGAAGAATTTGCAACCAAAGAAACTTCATGTCTGCAATGATGCAAAAGTTGTGGTGGGTGAATTTGTAAGGGAAGGGGGGTAGCAGAGGGAGGGTCCGCCCCTGCCGATGCTAGATCTGCTCCTATTCATGTGTGTCACTTGGACCGACTATGAGATGTCGATCCCCCAGTAGATCTGTGCTTCGGGGAAGATCGCGCCGTGTTCAGAAGGATCCGTATGGTCCGTTGAATGCTGATAGAGGTCCTCACAAACAGCACGTGGTTTGAACACAGTCCTGCTTCGATCGTTTTCCACACGCGATGCTTCGCCAGATTGCACTTGGAATGTGTCCGTTGCCTGACGGGTCGAAGTTTTTTTGTTTTTCTCAGCTTGTTGACTTTCCGCAGAGCTCCTCTTGTCACTGCTGTGCTCGGAGTGCTGCTCCTTGCACAGTTTCATGTGGGGCTCAGCACTCCTCTGGTTTTTGTATTGACGATTGCACAGCGGACAGTTGAACGGTTCCGTGGTGTCGTGCGCCTGCATGTGTCTTTTGAACGACCTGCGAAATGAAAAGGATCACGTGTCTCAAATGAACCCTGCGAGCACAGATTTCCGTGCGCTCAATCATGCAGAGGCAAACTAAATACCACGATTTCGTTGGTTGTTCCTTTGCTTTCGCAAAACATTGTTTTGGGCACATGCCAATTACAGGTCACCCTGGTGTTTGGCTCTACAGGCAGGAATCTCAGAGGCGAAAGAGACATCACCACTTTCCAGGTGACCCTTTGCAAACACTTCCAAATTTTCACCTTCCTGCTACTGTCGTTCACACTGCTTCAGCGTGCCTGCACTGACAAGTGTGCTTGTTTGTACCTTTTCAGTGTGACGACTTTTCCACAGATCGGGCAGGTGTAAAGCTTGCGCCCATGAGTTTCCATGTGTTCAAGCAGGTTCTGCTTGAGCTTGAACATTCTACCACACTCGGTGCACTGTTCTTTGTTTTGCAGCACGTGGATGTACCGCTTGTGTTTCACAAGATAGCGTCTGATACTGAAGCGTTGCCCACACACGTCACACACAAAGTCTCTGTCCTCCGGGTCTGAAAGAAGTTGAAGTCAATTTCAGGAAACGAACGCACATTCTCGATCCATGTTTGCAGAGACCCACTGTTCGCCCATCGAAGCCGAACAAAACCAATTACTAACTGCTGGACGACAGTACCTGTTCTGCACACGATACTTACTGCTGTGCACAGCTCTGATGTGGTTACGAAGAGTGGATGCACCCTTGAACGCCTGAGGGCATTTGTCGCAGGCGAAAGGTCGTTCATCGGAGTGGACGCGAGCGTGCGCTTTCAAGGAACTCGGCTGAAAAACAGGGTTGTGGAGGAATGTCGCACGCGGTCTCTGCTTTGGCGAGGCCATTTGATTGTGCTTCTCTGTTTCGCGTGCCCATGAAACATTTATTTTCGAGAACAAGCAGCGCGTGCGGTTCGGTCCTCGGTTCAATGTCATCACGTCACCATGCATACAATAACTCACATTCGTTAAGGCCTTCCCGCAGACGTCACAAATGTTTGCAGCAGCGGCGGTGTGGCTGACAACACGGTGATCGCGCAGTGTCGCCAACCTGGCAAACGTCTTGTCGCACAGTGAACAGCTGAAGGGCTTCTCAATACGATGTACCTGGGTGAAGTGTCAAGGTGTTTTTTTTCGTCCAAGTTTCTCTGAGATTTCAAACAACTGTCAGCTTGTTCCAACACGAACAGTCTTGTCCAAACTGACGCTGTGCGTTTCGTCTGCACACGTACCGGTATTCTGTTGAATCGAATGTTTCTGAACGACTTCACGTTGAGCAAAACTGAAACATGTACGGAAACGACGGCGTACCTGACGACAGTGTCGTGCCAATGGAATTGATCCTTTGAACCCTTCCTGGCAGTGTTCACACTGGTACTTGAACTTGGGTGTTGATTTTTCACCTCCAGCATCATCATCACTGCTGAATTCCACTTTTGGTACATCAGACTTCTGCTGTGACCCTTGTTTTGCGTGCCTGGGCTTGCTTGGTTTTCTTCTCTTTTTTCTGAAAAGACAAACACCCAAACTCATCGCAGTTCTGTCTTTTTTGGGGACGTGCACGAAACCAGTCTTACTCCATGAAACCGGACTAAATTTGTATTTGTGTGATCAGTCGTGCCTTGTTTCAGACTTTTTCGGGCCGCTCTCAAAACCGCCACTGCTGACTCCTTTTTCACGGGTATCTTCAGCTAATTCATCGTTGTCTGTTTCAGTGTCATTGTTCTGCAATCAATCAAGACACAATCACGGGTGAGACAAAACTGTCGAAAAACTGAGCGTACAAGCCTACGCTGCAGACGAAAGTGCTGACCACAATCCTGCGGTCGTTCACGATTTCGCAGCAAACAACGGCTTGCACCGACAAGAGTGTCCACAGAAACCTTCACCTGTTCTTGGTCCGAGTCACTTGTGCACAGAAGGCCCTGGCTCCGAATTCGATCCATGAGGCGCTTGACTTGAGAAGACCGGCCGAACAAGATTGGGACTCCCCGGAGTCTGGAGCCGCCATCCAGATGTTCTGAATCCGAGTCACTCATGCTGAAAAACATGACAAAAAACTACAAAACTAAATTCACACCTGCCACAAAGTGCCGACATTGTTTTCGCAAAGCACAGTATGAACGCAGGAAACTACCAAGAGAACCACACAATAGATATAATTTTCGCGACCTGCACGACTTGTGATGTTTGCAGACAGGTCTGTCACCAGGACCTTGCAACAAGAGAACACATGGTCAACAACTGCAGACAGAACGCTTCCGACATGCCGCGCAATTTCAAAACAAAGACCGTGATCTCTGCCACATAGATATCTATGAAAACCTGACAACGTAGACTCTATCTGCTTGCAATGAGGTTTAAAAAGTTTCAACCTGTCAGAGTTGCAAAGGTCCTTCAGGGACAAGTCACAAGTGACAAAGAAAATGGTGAGAATTATTTCGTCTGCTAGATCCACAACCGGGTCGCACTGTTTCTCCTCAATTTTGCGCGGGTCGATCGCGCAAGATTCGCGCAGAAGTTCCCCGCGACGTGAGAGCGATATTCAGATATTGTTCGACAAAAAATAGCGGTGTACAGTGTGCCAAACGGAGATTCCCGTTGATAAACAGTGCAATAGATATTTTGTAAAATGGAGACGTTGGTCATGAGTCTGCGTTACATCGCAGCAAGCGTCGAAGGGGTGATAAAGAAGTTTGAAGTTCTGAGTGTTTCGCCACATGACGCCCAGAGATGCACCGAGGCACTGCAAACCCTCAGTATCTTCAACGCTATTCCTTTCCTGGAAGAGGTGAGGCCTGTCACGTTTTTTGAAACAATAATAAACTGATGAAAGTGATGTCTGGCAAGAACTTGTTCAAACCCTAAGATTTTTGACAGGTGACGAGGGACTCGATGCAGACTGCGGTCAGCAGATCGGGAGAGAAGCAGACGGAGGCGCCTGCCAAATCCGCAACGGGAGCCAAAACAATAAAACAAGAAGATCAGAAGAGCAGCCGCGATCGTGCAGAGACAGCGAACGAAGAGGCAGTTGCGTCCTCAGATGAGGTACTGTTCGACTTCCACGAAACCCGCTGAGGTCGAAACAACGGCACACTTGGTGTGCCCCGGCAAAGAAAACCAGCTGCACCTGAAATTTTCATATTTTAGGGGTCACCGGAGTCACAAGACGTGGAGCTCAATGTTGTCGACGATACGGACGAATCCAATGAGATGAGGCAGAGACTGCGTCGTTCCAAAAGACGAGCCAAGTCCGAAAGTGTTTCAAACACGGATGCCTCCGTAAGAATCGTCTCTTTGTTTTCAAGAACGGACTTGCTGTATTTTGTGCCGTTGCTACACTTGTACCAGAATGGCTTGACCCGATTGGCATCGGTGTGTGTGTGTGGTCCTGTGTCCTGTGGTCGATCTGTTGTATTCTCAATGAATCAACATTTTCTGCCATCTGCAGTTGGAAAATCACTGCCGAAAATGCAAGAAGACGTTTACCAACCCAAAACGCCTCGCAGTCCACATGAAATCTCATGACAGCACCAAACCGTACAGGTGTCACCTTTGCCAGCACACCTTCAAGTACAACAGGTGTCTCCAGCAGCATCTCATGGTATTACAAAAAAGAATTTGTTTCATTTGACGCACATCGACGGCAATCAGTGAACTGTGAGTTCTCTTGAGAATCGTTTGAGAAGAAAGGCGAGCCAAAATTTTTTGTCATGTTCGTTTGTTTGGCAGGTAACGCACAGCGACAGTCGACCAGAAGAGTGTGAATTGTGCCACAAACGTTTCAAGGTATTTTCATGAACCGTGTGATCGGCTGAAACCTCGTCTCACCATTTTCACTGTGCATGACTTTTCTGAGAGAGATTGCACTTTTTATTCACAGGATAAACGCGTTTTGAGCATGCATATCGCTACACATTCCGACAAGAAGTTTTCTTGCACTTCGTGTGAGAAAACCTTCACCCTTGAAGCACAGCTCACAAGACACGTCAGGTGAGGGAATTACAAATCAGTGGGAAAGGATTTGGAAAATGAAACTGGCAGAGCGTAAGAAAGCTGTTGTCCTTTTTCAGCAGCCTTTTGAAAACTTGATGCTTCAAATTTGCAACAAGGAAACTAACACTCGAAGAACACGAACAATAAGTCTCTTTTTTGTAACGTTTCAACGAGAAAAGAGAACAAGGCATTCTTGCACAATATTTTAACGTGTTTTGTGTTCTCCTCAACTCTTCAGGGTGAAGCACATGGGGATTTTTCCACACGAATGCTCAATCTGTGGCAAGAAGTACGCGCGAAAAACTGACTGCGAAACTCACATGTTTTCACATCAAGGTCAGTGGTGGACACGCCAAGCTCGGGGTCCGGCAAGAAGTTTCTGATGACCTGCCGTATTTGTTGCTTGACTTGCACTTCTCCGAGAGAGGACGTCTGTTGTCTCGTGGCCTGTGTGTGTGTGTGTGTGTGTGTGTGTGTGTGTGTGTGTGTGTGCGTGCGTGCGTGCGTGCGTGTGTCTTCTTTTTGTGCGTAAACTCAGGGGTCCACGGTGGGGGCAAAAGAGTGAGTGGATGAGGTTGTCCACTGAAGCCCACGCAGAACCTGAAAGGACAACCTGCAGAATGCAACCCCTGAGGGTAGAAAACTTTTGAATTGACACAACTGAGAAAGGTTGCCCAGACTAAACCATGCCATTTTGCCTGGTAGAAAATGTCATCCTTACAATCCTGGGAACCCGAAAATATTTCCACCCAACCCTGGGCTTCTCCACAAGGTTATCTGCCCCCCCCCCCCCAAGAGGAACTTTTCCACTCAGTTCAGGGTCAGGGAGACAATGATGTGACCACACCCCAGGTTGTGTGGCTGTTCAGTGGCACTTGCAATGTTCATAACGCTTGCAGTTCTCGTGCAACTGCGATTGTTTACGACTGTTATTTGTGTGCCTTGCTGCAGGTTTGAAGCCGTGGAAATGCTCCCAATGTGACAAATGCTACACGAACGCCAAGAGTCTGCGGATGCACGAGGACAGCCATCGCGGCAAAACTTTCGCATGTCCGGTACGTGTACACATGTTTTGTTTGTCGTGTTGTGCAGCTTGTATTTCTTCAAATTTTTGTTGAAGTTTATGTTTCGGATCAGTCTCAAAAAATAATACCCCCCGCCAAATTTTCCATTTCAGAAATGCGGAAAAGTATACAGACTGAGGAACTCGCTGCAGGATCACATGAAGCGCTGTCAGAAGTCTGAGCAGGAGAAGGCGCACATCTGCACCTTCTGCGGCAAAAAATTTTGGACTAAAAATAATCTTCAAGATCACATGATGGTATTATTTCCCTTGCATCTATATCTTGTTTTGAATCGTCCACGAATCTCGCCGTTGAAGAGCTCCAAACACACAAGTCGTGTGGTCCTATCGACAGTGCCAAGGACAAGTGTTTCGATTGGAAAAATTCTCTCGATAGGTGAGATCATTTCTCTCCAAAAGGTTCACACAACTGAGAAGTCCCTGATGTGCAACTTGTGTGGGAAGCTGTTCCGCAGAGAGATAAACCTCAAGGCTCACATGATCACTCATACAGGTTTGTCACACTGTCATTTGTCGCTTCATATCATTTGTCGCTTGATTTAAGTTTGCCGATTTCATTTCACCACTGCATCTGGTTTGACACTGGATCTGCCGTGTCACTGTGGTCTATCAACTGAAATGCTTGGAAGGAACATGTGCAATATAGGTGAGAAGAACTTCCGCTGTCCACACTGTTCTCTTGCATTTGGAACCAAATCAAACATGGACAACCACATCCTTCGAAAACACACGGACAAATCGGAACTACCATTCAGGTGAGTGACAGCGAAGGCAAAACAATGAAAACAACTCACAGAATGACTTGGAATGTTTTCACTTGTGTGTGCGGAAACTCATCATTTGTGTTATTGCAGGTGTTCTTTCTGCGACAAGGGTTTGATCAACAAGCAGGAGCTGGACCAGCACATTCTCATCCACCACACGGACCGGAGCCAGCGCCCGCACAAGTGTGAGTTCTGCGGCACGGCCTTCGTCATCAAGGTGCGTCCCGTTCCACGTGGGTTGAGACGATGCAGGAAATCGTCACGCGTTGATGCTTCCCAGTGAAAGTGTGACTTCTTGTGATCTGAAGCGACTTTGTCAAAAACTACATGATGTCCAGTGTCTAAAACATCTGTCTATCGAAACAGGAGAAAAGCCAGTTCGATTTTTTTCTTCACGCGAAATTATTTTTGTTGCGAAAGCTTCGTAGAAAATTCAAAGCACGAGTGTGGTGTTTCTGCTATGGACAGACCAACACACGTTCGTTGCCTATTTTTCGCTTCACCTTTTCAGCGTCATTTGCGCGATCACGTGCGCATCCACACTGGAGAGAAGCCCCACAAATGCACGCACTGCCAGAAATCCTTCACTCAGTCATCCACGCTCCAGAAACACCTCCGAACTCACCAAGCTTCCAACTTGGGCCACAGTGCGGCTCGAGGTTCCGAGGGTCGCGGTGACTCAGAGCCTCAGATACAGTCAACTTCAGGGTATGTGCTCCCTGATACCCCGCTTGACGTGGGATCTGCCCAAGAGGTTTTCGATCAAGCACCAGCCTCCGTTCAAGAAGTGCAAGAGGCCCAGACAGGAGGAGCACCTGAAGATTGGGGTGCGAGAGACACGGACACAGCGCAAGTATCAGAGTCAAACTTCAGTCGTGAAGAGCAGACTTCTGAACAGGGATCATCCACTCCGATGTATGAAGACGGGCGAACTGACTCCGGAGTCCCAGTGGTTGAAGTTGTCGAGTCACAGCCGTCGACTCCAGCACAAGTTCAGTGTGAGAGAATGACGACACAGATAATTGCAGACAGTGCTCCAGAATATTCTACTCAGTCGATGGTGCCTGCAAGTTTCAACAAAGCGCTGCCTGATCAAATGCACTGTCCTGTGGGAAACGAAGAACCGAAGTCTTCCGTGTTTGCACCGATCCATGACAGGCCGAAGGAAGCCATTGCTCATCACGGCCAGGGTCATGGAAGCATCAGGGATCAAAACACTTCAGTGCAGGAGTTCAAAGCTGGAGGTCATTTTCAACACATACAGGGACAGTTGGAGATGCGCCCCCACCTGCAACGTCCGAAGGAACCACGAAGTCAGCACGGATCCAGAAGTCCCAGAGTCTCCACTGAAGGGTACCACAGAAGTGAAGATCAGCAACAGGTAGAGAGGATCTGGAAAGAACAAAGGACCCACCAAACCCAAAGTGTTTTGGAAGGCCTTGGGGTGAGCCACCGGTCCCATCAACATCCGCACCCAAAAGAAGGCCAAGTCCACGGACATGAATCGGGAGATTCAGGAGGACCCATGCACGTGCACTCCAGCTCAATTTCTTTCGCATCAGTGTCATCTCATCCCTCGATGAGTTTCAGTGACCCAAGGAATGTGCGTCCTGGACTCATTGAGACTCCCCATTCTACGTTGGCTGGTGATGCTGTTCGAGGAGTGAGACCTCGGCCGTTGGAAGGTCCCCATTTCCCGATTGGTATCGCCCCTGGACTGCCCGTGCCTCCTGGTGTAGACCCAGCCCAGATCATCCACAACGTCATCACGTTTCAACCCCAGAACTTCCCCGGCTACCAGCACCAACATCAGCATCGAACAACATGAAAAGCGAGCATCAACAGGCTTGCATTCGAAACTGCGCGAATACCAACATGACAGGTAGGTTTCGCCCAGACCAATTTCTTGTTTGCATGAAAGTTCCTGTCAGGGGTGAAGTTTACTCAGAAGGGCGTGCTATGCGCTAGGAAAGCACAACAGGGTGAACGACACTGGGCTGAGCGAGACCGATCTGTGAATAAGAATGCAAGTTTGTTCCAGAAGGATAAATGTTTGCCACTTTGCGATAGTCGGAACGAGTTTTACAACAGGTTTATTCGGTTGTCCACAAAAACAGGACTGCAGTTGTGACAAAATTTCTTGGGTTTCAAGGTTCTTGCACAAGATTGAGATTCCAAACAACCATTCACATGGAGTCCAGACAGCACTGATCTCTGCTGGGGAATGAACACGTCAGAAGTTTCTCAAATCAATGGGTGCGCACTGATGTAGAGCTAATCTTCACGTTTGTGTGATTGAAAAGATTCAGATGTTGAACCTCCTGTTCAAAGTTGGAGTAAGCTGCATAAAATCCTCAGCCAGCTGCGTGGGGAGATAAAAAGTGTGGAGGAAGCATATTCGTGTGTCCGTTGTCGAGCTTCTATTGAACAAAATGTCATGATTTACGTCTCCAATTCGAAACGTCTGGTTGAAAAAATGATGCGCAACAACCAGTTTGATGTGATCACGTTTTGGCCTGGGGCTTGCTGTTTGAGTTCGCGATTGAGATTCGTATCAGATGTCTGTTGGATGACACGAAAAAAAATTTTTGTGTGTGTGAACACCAGAAAAAATACACTTTCAAGATGTTTTTGCGTGCGTCTTTCAGCGGTCCATCGAAAATGTGCACGAGTGCGTGTGCGTGTCTGTCTTTGAGAACGGGAATGGACGTGTGATCAAGTGGTGGGGAGGAAGCGACGGGGGGTTTCGAGTCTGTGTTGGCAGGGCAGAATTTATTCTTTCGACTCCCCCCCCCCCAAAAAAAAAACCCCGGTTGTATTGACTCGCGTTGAGCCTCAGACGTCCATGCAGCAGATTTGCTGGCGCTTTTCTGATTTGACAGACAGATCCATGGACTCCCATGAGATTCCAACTCGCGGATAGTTTTGACGTAATCTTGTTTGTTGAGGGCCCCGCATGCAATCGAGCCTGGAGACCCATGCAATCGTGGCGTTTTTAGTGCGTCTGCACAATTGTGCAGGACAGTTTCCCTATACGCGCAAGATCAGCTGGTTTGGTACGCAGACGTGCGTGGGACAAAGCGTTCGAAAGTTGGGAGTGACGCTGAGCTGTCTTGAGGTTGTCCAAGTTCAGTTGTCACTGCATTGCAGTATCTGTCTGTGCACTCTGGTTGACTTCACACACACACGCACACACACACACACACAGAGTCAACCTTTGGGAAAAAATGTTTTGCTGTGTAGCAGTCAGCATCAAATTGTGGGCAAATTTTTTTCACCCTCCCCCCCCCCCACTGTGGGCACAAGGCTTGTTTGGAGCACAAAGCCAACCGGCTGGAACCCCGGACTTTTTGGGCGAAAAACCTTCATTCAATTTGTTCGAAAATAATTTCGCGTTTTGGAAAACTTTGAAAAACAATGAATGCTATGAAAAACAATGTTGAGTGTTATCGCAGCGTCAAGTGTGACATTCTGTGGTATTTTGCAGGGGAAAACATTGTCTTCATTTCTCGTTGGACTGGTCCGGAGGGGAAATGGGAAGCCCCGGTATTGCTGCAACAATCTCCTGTGTAAACTTGGTCCGACGCAGTTCCAACCCCAGAAAGCCTGCCACTCAGCAGAAAGGCATGTTTTGCCCATGTCTGTGGCAACAAGAACACTGCTGGAGTGCCCATAGTGCGTAAATTGCGTGCAATTTCGAATCCAGGTCGCGGGAACCTTGGGAAGAAGTCAGAGGTTGGGCCTTGCCCCGGTAAATGGACTGAAGGTGTGTCGTGATCTGCTAATGTAATCCTCGTATCAGGCATTGCGAGGACACGAAGTGCATTAAGAGGTGGATGTTGGTGGGTAGAAGTTAATCCGGGGTGAAGCCGAGGTTTTAATTAATCTGACTTGAGGCACATGTCATTTCATTCTGCAGTAAAAAGTTTCAAACCAAAATAGTGACAACTCCGCTATTCAGAATCAACCGATGAAAACAAAGGTTGTCCCCTGACGACGTCAAAACTTCTGATTGCAGGCACACTTCCATTCACTTTCTTGAGGGTCAGACGAGCCTTTTTTTGGGGGGGAGGGGGTCTGTGCAGAGGATCCACAAATGTTGACCCATGTTGAGAGGTGTTGTCGCAAAGGTTTCACCAGGGGGGCAAGAGACAATTTGTCTGTGAACACGTAGCTGGACATCTTTTCCTGAGTCTGGTCGAGGATGAAACAGTACACCGGGTCACAGGCGGATGTTTGGGGGTTACGATTCTCCGAGTTGTCTGCAGTTCGAGAAAGAGCTCTGCACCGCCCTGTAGATCCATGACGGTCACGCGCACGCAAAGCACTTTTATTACGAGTCCCCCGCGCAATGTCGTGTCACAAGGTCCACCTTCAACAAGCTTATGGGTTATTCAGTGGCGACCGACCGTGCCCTCTTGAGACGACGACCCGCTCCCTTGTCAGCCTCTGGAGATAGATAGCTTTGTGATCATTTCCAACCAGCTGCGGCAGGATTTGGAACTTCGAGGTCTCGAGTCCACTGTAGCAAGCGAAGAGAGTGCGAGTGGTGTTTTGGATTTGTGTCTCGTCAATTTATTGTGTTTTTTCTCGTGTAAAATACGACACCGAAGTACAAAACCTCGCATGTGAAACTTTTCCCTTTTCTGTCCCAAACACTTTGTTGGACGTGTTTTCCGCAACACTGTTCCGGAAGGAGACGACGTTCTCGCAGACTGCAGTGTTATGATCTGCAGGTGTCCGTGCCCCTATCTTCCACGCGTTATTGGCCCCGGAGGTGGGAGCCGTCGGCTTGTAGAGGCTCCGATATTAACACTTCGTGTGAAGCCAATTACCTTCGGTGATCCCAACGAATTTGTGAATCGACACGTAAACTTGACTGAACGTTTTGGTGGTCTGAGGAGCACAGCGCAATTGGGATTGTGTTGCAGATCTCTAGTTTTGACATTGCAAGTTTGATCGTTTTTGTCCTGCGACGCGTGTTCGTCACAAGACAGGATTCACACCTTGAGAAGTTCGCAGCACCCTCGGAGTGAAATGGTGGCCCGCACAAATCACATGCTACGAAAGGATCATTCATTCGTCAGTGTCTGATCCCAAGTAGCGGTCCTGGAAGCGCAGTTCTCACCGCGCGGGTTCGTGATGAATCACTTCCGCCTCGCACTCGGATTCTGTCCTTCCGGTGCGGACCGCGCTCTCAGATTTATTGACAACTTCAACGCAAATTTGTCTTTCGTTTCTTTCTTTGTCATTACATTGTGAGATATTGTATCTGTTTGTGGGTGAGCTCGTTCAGGTGCAAAGCCAATGCGTTTGCTTTCAAGGAACGAACGTGGAAACCGACCCTCTAAAGATGGGTTCTTCCCTTTTTTATGAGACGCGTTTGTCGCCTTTTTGAGATTTTCTACTTCGTGTGATATTTGGTTCGGCTCGTATTTGCACAGTTTTACAGTAGTTCTGCACGTTTGTGCCCGTAGTTTCTCTCGCCTGTTGAAGTGCATGCATGCATGTGGCTACTTCATGCAAAGTCCAGCTGCTCGGAGATAGTTTGAAGTGTTTGTCATCAAGTTTTTTGTGAAGTCTGCGTTTGGGCTGAAAACATCTTCATGACATTTGCGTGGACCATAACGTGTTGCAAGTGCATTGAGCGCAGGATCTGCAGGATACTTCAAATGACGGAAGGCAAGTCTTGTCGCTCGCAGTCGTTACGAATCCTTCTTCAACAAGTGGCCTTGCAAATAGTGACTCGTTAGAGGGTGAAACAAAACGAGCGTCGAGATCAGGATTGCCAGCAGGAAGAGCCAGAAAAACAGTCTGTCGAATACTTCAGCCATTCTCCTCCAGTCCTTTGAGTAATCTGGTTTTTCCTCTTTGCAGGCTGATTGGTTCTTCGTTCTGATCATTTCCTGCAGCCCAGGCGGGTAGTCATGCGCAGTTTGTATTGGTTTGGTGATCTCCGGCGTCCCATTGGCTGTGGCCCTGGCGGAGAGCTCCATGATTGGTGTGGATTGTTCTTCACCCTCCGGGTCCATTGGGATGGGGTTATTGCTGTGGTGGCTGGGGCGCCTGTACAACACACTGTTGGGGTTGAGCCCCCGCGCCAAACTGCTCTTCCTGCGTTTGTGTTCCTTCACATAATGTTTGGCGAGAGAGCACATGCCCATCATACGGGCCAGATAGAAGAAGACGATGCGTTTGGCCCACTCAGGAACTGGCCTGTCGTTCACGTGATGCAAGTTCAGCACAAAGACCGTCAGTACCATAGACAGAGTGGTGATGGCCATGGTGCAGGTCAGGTAAATACCTGGAAATGGAAAAGGATTTGTACAGTCTCTGAGTGGTGCAGAATTGAAAGGCAGGAAAGCAAACGGAGTTGGGAAAGATTAGTTCGGTGAATCGTCTTGATGTTAAAACCTCGTCTTCATGGTGAAAAGGATCAGTTGCTCGTGGCTTTCCCGACAGGATATCTCTGCAAACACTGACTGGTCAACGACATCAGTTTTCCTCACTGAACTCACCCAGCAGCGGAATGTGATCGCTCGTTTTCGGGATGTTGCCAGCCACATTGAGCAAGAAGATGCGGAACGACAGGAGCACCACAACGCCAATCTGCACCTGTTTGGAAAAATACGGAAAAGGATGCATCACACCGGTTTTTGCGTTGAACAGCTGGAAATTTGTGTGGTGATTTTGTCAAGACCTTTTGTCCTGGGGTGCAGAAGAAGACTGAGAGCAGCAGCACTGACGTCATGATGGAGGGAAGGATCACGTTGAGAACGTAGAACGTGTGACGCCGACGCATGTAAAGCGCAAACGCCACGTTTGCAAAGCGTTCGTTCGGACAGCAGTCGTAGAAAAACTCGTTGCGCTTGACAAGGGTCGAGTAGATCTCCCACTCGCCGTTCAGTTTGTACGAATCCATGTTGATGAGAGCTGCAACGTGTACTCGTAAATGGAGATGTGAATACGATAATCCACAAAGTTGTTGGTCTCAACAGACAAGTTTTGTCGGTTCGGTTGAAACTCGCCAAATCTGCAAGATTTGAGATGGCGAGTTGCGTGGACCGCGCGAGATAAGCGGTCTTTGGAGACCCAGAAGTCAATCCGAAAAGCATTTAACTGTGCTGATAATATGAACAAAAACTTGAGGCTTTCGAGAACAAATTCGTGTTTGGGCGAGAGGGAAAATTGGGACTTTGACTCAATTGCTTTTCTCAGCTCTATCACATTCAATCGCTCCAGTGCCAGGATCTGTGTTTTGAAACTTTGCCACACTGGCCTGACTTGCCATGACGCCTGTGGTTGGCGAAATTCTACGACCAGAGGCACCAAGGTTTTTACATCACCATCAAACTCGCTTCACCTTTTGAATCATACAGTGCCTGGAATTGTACCTGAGGAGTTGGTGAGGTTCATCTTGGAGGTGTGGTAGCTCCAGGCCCCGAACGTCAGTTCGCACTTTTGCTCGTCGAACGGGTAGTAAGTGATGTCGATCTCACACATGGTTTTGAAGACCCCGCCCGGCTCCCAATGAACGCGACCCTTGTGTGAGATGACGGCTCGGAACTGAGCGTAGTCCTCGTAGATTTTCTCTGCTCTACAAGACGCAGAAAAACTTTTTTGTTGGTGTTGCTTAACTTCGTCTTGTTTGTTACGGTACATAACTTGGAACAATGACGTTCTTGAGCACTTCCGTCAGCACCAGTGGTGACTCTGTCCAATCCAGTTGGGTCCCTGGGGATCTGGCCGCCCGATCCCAAAACAAACGAAGCCCCCCTTGAACCATCAGGTGCAAGGCCCAATAACGAGGACATGAGTATGGGCCCGTTTGATTGGAAAGTCGAAACTGCAGATGAATCATTCCAATGAATCTTTTTGACAACGTATCAGTGTTCCACTGGCAACAATGGCCGTTGATCCGAACGGGTACGTGGCTTGTCCCCAAATATTCCTTCTTTTTGCGATTACCATGTTCCACACTGACCAACAACTTCTCTGGTCACTTATTCTTTTCTTTCTGGTTAGGACCTTGGTTC
>JAAUXT010020283.1_pt1 | contig 20825 bp, 18 predicted proteins | sample 7278171 | NCBI WGS metagenome assembly JAAUXT01 (sample SAMN14350112, study PRJNA611818) | marine sediment metagenome | isolation source: surface marine sediment (1.8m) | place: French Polynesia: Moorea | collected 2018-08 | reverse complement strand
CCCGGACAATGTGTCTGAGATACCCCCCTAACCAGGACAATCTATAGCATTTCTATTGTAATTTCATATGTCATTTTTTCATCATCAGAGCAGAAGAAAAAAATAATACCATATGCAACTTGTAGAGTACCCCTAAGGGTGCCTGCACCCACTGTGATTCCAGTCTGTGATCACTGGAACAGGAGTAAAATGGAGGTTTTGTCCACCCAAGATGGACAGATGCGGATACAGGGGCAAACCAATATCAGACCGCTACCGCGGCTGATAACTATTTCACTCATCATCATTCAATATGTGAAGAAAGAACTCGTGCTGTGCACTCATTCATTCTGAACACATATTGAACGATGATTCGTGCAATATTTGTGACTTAATGAGCTCGTGCTTTGTCTGTTGGGTGACGCAGCGTCCGTTGACCTGCACAAGGACGCAACATGAGACGCATTCCGTGTGACCTGAGGGGTGAGTGACACGGCACATCGTGACGATGTTCCGAGCTCATGTTTCCATTGTTGTTGTCAGAGTCAGGACTACATTCTACAGCACGGTGCGATTTTCTCGAACGCGACTTTGACTTGTCACACAGACGACAACAGTTCTGATATCTTGTCCGAACAAACTTTATTTTCTACTGGACATGTTCACGTGTTCAAAGACTGATTTCTTTCGCTGAATGTCTCAACACAGATTCAGAGACACAGAGATTCCAGACATCATGTCCAGACAGTGCAATCAGTCATCAAATTCAAGGCTAACTTTGAGCTTCTTGACCTTCTTAGTTGTGCTCGTTGCGTCGATCTTTTTCAGAACAGAACATATTTCTGTGCAGTTGCCTTCATTGTCAACAAATGGACAGTCTCTCTTGTGACTTTTCACACATTCAGACTCATCAAATTTTGCCCTGTACATGACTTTGTCTTCAGGTTTAATCTCGTATGAATCTATGTCGAACTCTGGAGGCGGAACATATCTGTCAGCCTGACTGTACTCAACGACCCTGTCTGCTGTTTTGACACTTTTGACTCTACCAGATTTCTCCTTTTCTACAACAGTTTTGCACGCACTTTGAAGAAGACTCTGAAGGATGTTTGTACAACCTGACAGCATCAGATTTGTGACCAGTGACACACTTTATCAGCTGCTCATCAACCCCTTTCTGAAACATCCTGGTTGCGGTTGTCGCTCTCAAGGAATGGTTTGTGAACCTTCCGGTGATTCCACCTTGTTTCATGAGTGAAGTAACAACTTTTTTCAAAGAGTTCACGCCTACAGACTTGTCAGAGAACCAACATCTTGGAGTTATTGAGGATGTGCACAAACCATACTTGTAGAGTGCACTACATTTCGGTCAATCAGGCAACAATGCAATGTACTTTTCATAGAGACGTACAATATCTCTGTCTGAATTTCCTGTGTTTCCATACACTTTCAAGTGTCTCGGACAAAAGTTTCTTCCGGATAAACCACCCTGATTAGTCTTGGACTTCAGGTCTTCAGAGAATGACAGAAACTTCACCCCTTTCTCATCTTTGAGCACGTTTATCTGCAGGTCGAAACCAGGACATCTGAGCCGGCGGTGCTCATCACCACCACGAAGTGCAAATGAGATTCCCAACAAGAAAAGAACAGTGTTTCTCAACTGTTCTGGTGACTGCTCATCAAGATACCTTTCTCCCAAAGCACTTCTTCTTGCTCAAATGAAATTGGGTCAGATGACATGGTTCCTCCCAGTCTTTCAGCGCACCTTTTCTTCATCAAATTATCGAGTGTGAATTTGAGATGCACGAACTCCTGATCGTCAATCAGTTTCCAGAAAATGCCTTTTTTTTCGAGAAAGAATTGGATGCACAACACCAGATCATACAGAGTTTTGCCAGGATACTCATTTCCGTCCTTCCTTCACACCTCATTGACAAAAGAACACAATGTCCGGCAAAGATGGGCCTTGTTCAAGTCTGAATCATTGAGGTTGCACCAAAGGATTTTGGTCGGACATTCGGGATCTTTCATGCACTCATCTTTCCAGTCTTTGAACAGTTCTGTTGCCCAAGAAATCTTTCTGTCCGTGTTCAGAGAGAAATGTTTGCCACTTAGCTGATCTAGTTCTTTGTCAGTCGAAGGTTTCTTGAATCTGTAGGCAGACTTCAGAGTTGTAGCAGTGTCTTCTATCGATGGCACATCTTCAATACTGATGACAGGACAGTTGATCGCACATGCTTCGTCTCTGCAAAAAACATATTTTTTTAGACTCATTGCAAAAAAGACAATGTCAACACGCCTCATATGCATTGCACAACATGTTCTTTACATCCTCAAAAAAAACCAACTCACTTCTTCGAATCTTCAGGTGGTTTCGACACAGTCACAGTAGGTCATCGCTTCAGACGCGGCACTGGTAAAAACCCGGGTTTCGTCATGCGACGCTCCATTGCAGGAACTTGTGTTGAAGAGTCCACCCCACTAAATATCAAGGAAACAACATTTTTAGAACAAACTCAATGCAACCAAACACATTGATGAACATTTCCACTTATGGCTCTGCCAAAAAAAAATGACAGAAAAGAAAGCAAACTCACCTGAACTCGCTTCCGAAGTCTTCAGGCTGAATCGTCTTGTCTAAACTTGTCATGTTCAACTCGCCTTCTGATTCAGACTCAGTGTTGACCAAACTCACAAGTTGTGGCAGGTCAGGCAGCTCAAACTCAAACTCCAAATTATTCTCCATCACAACACTCCAAACATACAGTCCGACCAAAAGCAAACCAATTCTCAATAGCATTTTGTCTTCACACACAGAAAAGACATGTCCTTTCTCTCGAAATCGCAATGCGCAGTAGATAGGGTTATGAAACTGATCTCGTGTTCCGCACTCAATGAACTGTCCTTGGTTTTGAGGACACTCGCACTGAGCCCTCGACATGCAAATTTCTCGACTCACATCTCGAAATTTCCAGACAGTCGAGGGCACAGCGCTCGTGACCTCAAAACCGCAGACAGTTCAGATTTCGTGCACGAACACTCGCTAACAGTTCCATAACCCTGTCCGGAAACGCACCTGTCCACACAAAAAGGGGAGCTCCCTGTGGTAAACACAGAGGCCACTGACCGAGTGGTCGGTCACCGGGCTGTTGCGACTGGTTCACACTGAATGCGCCGTGCGTTGCGGCTCCGGGTGAAGCCCATGGGCGTCGTGTTGTCACACAGCGGCCATTCCGTTGTACAACACGCAAAAGCGAGCCTGACCTGAGCCATCCGAGTCACAGAAAGTGCGCCAGAGATACTGCCCGTGTGAACCTGGCCCAAACCCTCCCAGAGTCTCTGTGTCCGGTGCAACCAGTGTGTCAGACATGTGAATCTGAGAACAAGTGAGAACCCGGCCAGAGAGGACCCTTCTACGCTAACCCCTCGGCCACACCGCGTGCGACAGCGCATCATGCACACCAAGGTCACAGCGCACCAAAATGGGTCTCACATATATCTACGTATGGTTGTGTTCACACTGAAGTGTGTGTGTGCCACCATGATTGCAGACGGGTTCCAAACATGCACTGGTGCATGGTGCGTGATGCGCTGGCGCACGCGGTGTGGCTGAAGGGTCCCCTGGGAGGTGACTGACCAGTGAGCCACAAGAATTATCCCAATGACCTGTACGAACCTGGTCGTCTGAACTCCACAGCCAGTGTGAATGTGACTGACCAATGAGTGACTGGATTCTCCCTGAGGACCGATGTGAACCTGAGACGTCTATCTGTAGATCTCCCCAGGGAGTCTGTGCCAAACGTGGCGGAGACAATCCAGGCCTGAGAGGTGGCTGACCGAGTGGTCAGTCGCCAGAGGAGAAGCGGTGGGAATCGTATTCTGTCAGATCTATTTTTGATGGAAACACTGTGCCCTCCGCTCTATCTGTGTTCTATATTTCAGCCTGGACTCCCAGGCACGTGGCTGGAAACACTGTGTTTGGCCAAGGCTTCTGCACTTGCCTCACATCAAGGATGAAAAAGGCTCTCCTGGCCGATTCTTGTTGTGAGTTTGGAGACGAGCGCTCTGCAATACACCGGTTATTTATCTTTGCAAAACAAAGCAGACTGTTCAGTCTGTCTGCCTGCAGCGTTGTGTCCTTGTCTTTCGCCTCTGTCCAAACGGCAGCACAACCTGCGACGCATGCAGGGGTGTCAAACCACTTTCGCACGGACTTGTGGGTGTTTCTTGGTGAAGACAAAAGAACATCTGCAGGTCCTTGTTATCACAGCATTCGTGTTTGAACTACATCCACTCTCCCCGGAGATGCCGCTGCGAGTACCGATGTAAATCCACGAGTCTGAATGCATTTGTGCGAACAATGCAGCTGCGCCATTGAGGCCGCAGTTTTTGCAGCGAACCTTTTCCCCGTGAGAGGAAACGCTCGCTTTGATCCCACAAATCTCTGCGGTCCGCTGTGGGACCAGAGATTCGGACCTGTTTCACGCAGGGTGCGCCATGCACTGTGGTCGCAGTGGGTGCGCCACTTGGTGCGTGCATTGTGCGTTTCGCTCGCAGTGTGTACGCCACGCGTTGCAGCCTCACATTAACCAAGGGCTGCTGTGAATGCTCAGCACTCCTGGAGACCTGTTTTTCAAACTTAGTTGTGCCTTTTTAATGTCGACTCACCCTGGGAGTTCCAGCACGTACCCTTAACGTCACGTTTGACGTCAACGTCACCAGACGAATGCAAACGCAACGTGGTGTGCGGCAGACGCTCGTGGCCACGACTTGCCCAAAGTCCCTGACGTCCACTGCGACGGAATTCGCAAAACACGACGTACCCTGTGTGAAACAGATCTCGCCGGGGCCTGACCATTCAGCTCGCATTGTATCGTCCGGATAACGAATCAGCGGTGGAGGCCTCGGGCCCGGGCGAGAGGCGGGAGAAATTTCCCGCGGGACCCGGATCATCCCCCGCGCCGCCCACGCACAACAAATCCACCTGGTTCCCTGTGAAACATGAACCCGCTTCACTCACGCCTGATCCACATATGATGTCCAATGTAAAGCACAGATATCTCGGTAGTTGCCCGGTTTGACGCTGCATGAGTCAGGTGCAAGCCAGTGGGTGTGTCAAGTTGGGGCGCGGGGGGGGATGGCGCTCAGTCGCCTGCGACGCCGCCGCCACTGACTTGCGCAGGGGCGCAACGCATGAAACAGTCAGTGTGAAGCTTGATCAACTGGGGAAGAGACAGAGAGCTGGTCAGAGCACAACATCGAAACCTGTGTCTGTCGAGGGTCTGTTCGCCACAATGTGCGATGCAAGTTACTTCAGCTTTTGACGTTGTCCATGTCCCAGGCCAATTCGAAGTCACAAAAGTTCAAATCTGCCAAAATTCGAATCTGGGGAAATACGTACAAACAGGTCACCAGTGATGACAACGGAATGACGTGGATTCAACACAGGAAGGTAGAGTAACTTCAGCTGACATGCAATGTGAGTCCAACCGCCCGCAGAAAAGACAGCCCTCTGGCCTGAGAACCATTTTGGTGTGCGTGGTGTCACTGCAGTGTTTTCCCCTGTCTCCGTTGGACCCTGGATCAAACTTGGGAGGGCTGACCTCAGTGTCGGCCAACGCCCATCCGCAGATGCTCAAAATTTTGAGCGAAGGGCAAGGGGGCGTCGGCCGTCCCCCCCGACCCTGGATCCGCTGGAGCCGTTTCCCGCAGAGATTCCCACAGAGGATCTGACAGCCCAGTGTTGGTAATAAAGCCCGCACTGACGTGGCCAAATATTATCACAGGGACAACGAGGAGAGAGGCAAGGCTTTATGCGGCCCGGTGGGCGGGCGGGGAGTGGGCGATAAAAGGTGGTTTCGGCCGCGTTCACAGTGTCTGCGTCGCACGCTGCATCCCTGTAGATATTCGTGGAATGTCGTTTGGTTGACGAAGGACCAAGTTGATCTGATAGAGATTTTCTGACGTCAACGCGTCTCTGCACGAGCGTTGACGTGGTGCCCATACGCACATGGACGCAACGTGTGTGTCGCGGGTGCATCTGCACTGCGTCCCTTCACAAGACAAAGCTGCTTTGTCGTCCTTTGTGACGCCACGTCCATCACGTGGTCAGAGATGCAGCACGTGACGCTCGAAGTTAGAAACGGACTTCTGGGGCTGTCGTCCTCCCTTGTGACGCAACGCCTGTTGACGCGCAGCACAACGCATCACGCACACGTCCCGCTTGACCGGGCCCTCCCGGTGTCACCTGACCCCATTATTTGCGCTCTCCCTCCGCTTTACGTGCCAAATTGACCTAATTCGGACACGGCGGTCGGGGGAGGAAGGAGCAGAGGAGACTCCGATTCCCCCGCACAATTCCATAACCGGAAACACGATCTCTCCTCAACCGCGGCCTTAGAATTTCCGTTCTGAGGCCCCGGTTCACACTGGACACGTTGAGCTTTGTGTTGATGCGTTCAGTGAGTTCAGCGTCGTCTGAAGGACGTGATTCGTGACTCGTCAAGGGAGAATCCGGCCAATGAGATTCTCAAGATATTCCAGCAAGGTAACTGAGCGTCATCAGGTCGAAGGCTTCTAGTGGAAGACAACCTGAGGACTTCCGGTCAAAAACTTCGGGACTTCCGGTGAAAGACTTTCGGGTTGAGAATTTCCGGCTGACCACCATTTTCCTTTTTGTCGTTTCAGAATTATATACCCGGTGAGGGAACGTTGTGGTAGCGCCACGAACTGATAGAGAAAACCAAACCTTCGGTAAGTTCACATCTCACATGATGCCTGCAAGAAAATCTGATCAAAGAGCCAAGAAAACAGGTTTGTTGTTGGACCACGAATCAAATTCTGAACGAACAACAGCCCCGAAAGCAGAAAGCAACTTTTGTGGCTTCTGAAGCATAAAATCCTGGTCAGGTGGGAAAGATTCCTTCCAAGTGACGAAAAGAAACGGCGTCCTTTTCACCACAAGAGCACCACTTTTCTGATGTTTCAAGACAGGCACCGACCACACACACACACACACACACACACACACACACACACACACACACACACACACACTGCAGAAATCCCAACAACAGCAAGGGTTGTTTGGTGTCAGAGCAACAACCTGTCAAAAGGTCTGATGTGGTCAGAGTCTGCTTTGAATGGAACACCAACGATCTCAATGCCTGCCCAGACCACTGTTGAAATCGCGTCCATGTGCCTTGCTCCATCAAATGCTCCCTGTCCTCCCGTGCCCCCGAGATTTCGCGAGACAAAGCGGCTTGGCCTTGTAACCTCGTTTATCCTTCGACAGACACGCAGATTCCCTTCTCGCGTGCACACTGGGAGAAAGGACGCTCACATGGAGATCAAAGGCAGTGTTCGATCAAGCGCACTGCAGAGCTCAGGGCACATCCAGGATTCAATGGGAAATCGGCTCGAGGTCGTGCGCCAAGTCGAACACGGCCCAAATCATAGGAATTTGAGAACCAGGCATCTGACACAACGAACACACCAAAACCGACCAACTCTACTCCGCCCTTGGTGGTTTGCAGCTGTGTAGACTTGCAAGATTGCTTTTTCCCACAGTACTTGTCTGATCATTTTTTCGCGTCAATTTTCTCATTTCAGGTCAACACAGAGAGCTGGATCCCAGTCCTCGCACCTGCAGTAGCAGCGGCCCTCATTAGCCCAGAAGATCCAGCGAACCTGTGGATCTCCACGCGTGGAAGGGAACCTGCAGTGTTGTTACAAGTGCTGAACCCGGGAATCAGCAATAAACCCGGGCTTAACGACCCACAGACCGCGCCAACACACGCACTGCAGCCCCGGGCGCAAACAGCGCGTGTTTACGACAGGCAGACCAGGTTGACTCGGGAAGATCAGTGGGCAGATCCAGGAAGAGCGTGGAACTGCAGAGGGGGAAACAGCGACAGACCGCACAGACATCAGTGTCGTTGTGTGGAAGATCCAGAAAGGGTGTGGTACTTCAGAGGAATCATCTACAGACAGGACAGGCCTCAGTCTGGTCCGTAGCCGTTGTCATTGCTAGATCCAGAAGGAACCAGGAACCACAGAGGAATCAGCCACAGACGCAACAGGCATTCGCCCCACCCTTTGCCAAATTGTATTCAGAAGGGGCCTGGTACACAGAAGAAACAAATACACGGAACAAGCATCTGTGCCTCTCCTTGCTTGGTGGATCCACCTGGGTACAAGAAGAAGACACAACCGCACAGGCATCAAACTGCCTGCTTCCTTGACTCCACAAACGTGCCTGGTACTGCGGGGAATAGGCTGGATCTGGAGGCGGCCTGGCCCCACCGAGGAAAACTGATACGCATCTGAGTTCCGGGGCCCCGGAACGAGGGGAATCCATATCTATGAGCGGTTCGCGTGAGTTCTGCCGCTTCACTCAGCCACTCAGCACGGCGACGGCCGCGCTGCAGTGATATCTCCCGCAAAAACAACACACACTGGGGTGGAGTCACAGTGGACGCGTTTCTGTGCGGGTGACTGAAAGTCAGTCACATCGCGTCGTCGTGTGTGTAACTCAACGGCTATTGGATACCTGGAGCCACGCCCTGTGTGGACCAGGCTTGAATCTGCGCCCGCCAACGTCTGTGGAACCGTAACGCTTGACGCCTGCAGTGTGGATCAGGCTTGACTGAAACTGTCGAAGCGGCAACGACGATTGCGATTTGAACAGCCACCGTCTGAGCGCGGGATTGGAGGCTGACTGTCAGCGAAGGAAGTGCGGTTACAAGTCACGCACTGTGGTGAGAACGGAAATCTGTGGCTGGTACCTTCAACTCAAGATTGTGTGTTCAAAGTGCCAAGGATATCACAGCATTTGGGGAAATTCAAACTGAAGGTCCAGAATCCCAATGAGGGCAAAGAACAAGTGTTTGACCTTGACATCTCGACTCAGTGGACATGAACGTGGACACAGTGAGCGGACCTCAGGTGCACGGCCTCGCCTCAGCACCAGTTGGGAATCGAACCCGACCTAACGTGGACCACAGTGCGTCGTCTTCATCGTACGCAGCTGAGTTTGACCCTCTGGCCGGTGGTGGGATGGCTTCAGGGGGCGGTAGCAGTGGTGGTGCCGGGGCAGGCGGCGGAGGGTACGGAGCGGAGGGGGGCGCCTACGGCGGCGACCCCTCGGTGGCTGCCGGCGGAGGGGTCTTCACCTCCGCCGGGGACCTCGGCGCCTCCGGGGCGAGCAAAGCCTCCGGTGCGGGCACCACCGGGAACAACTACAGTGAGAAACCTGGCTACGAGCTGCTGGACAGGGAAATGCAGTACATGCTAAAATTCGTGGATCCAGAGCAGAATGTAGCGTCTATGGATGAGTTGATTCAGAGTGGGGTGGATCTGTTGGATTTGTTGCCCCCTGAGGAAGGGGGTGTCAAGCCCCGTTTCTCCAACCCCTCCAATGACTGGAAGTATGACATCATTGCCAAGTCCCTGGATGCCTGCAACCCCGTCAGTGAGTGCACGTGTCACCACTACGACGGCAGAACGCATGACATCCACCTTTGCGCCGTGCACCATGACACTGTGAGCCAGGACAGTGACACACTCACCATGGACACCGAGGGCTCCGTAGTGCATGTTCCCACCATAAAGCTTCAATCCTCCGGTGCTTTCAGCACTGAAGGGAAAACGGACTCTGTGCGACACAGCAACAGCAGCAGCGGCAGTGGAGGCAGCTCCACCACCCTAGTGAACAACAGTCCCAACACGTGCGCCATGAGCGATAATACCACCACCACAAAGACCAAGGCTCAAAAGACCATGAGTGACCCAAGTGCCCACATACGTGCAAGTACAAGGACAGGAGGAGGGCATTCTGAGCTTGGGGACTCAACCACACACAAAACCAAACCCGCTGAATCAAATACTCATGGAATTCAACAGGTTGCTATGGACACGGGTCATCACCCTGACGACGCGTCCGAGGAGGGCGGTCGCAACGCGACGGTCATCGCCGAGGTGCACGTGGACGCGACGGCGATGAAGTACGACGCGACGGCCGCAGCGATGGACACGAGCGTCGGTCACGTGAGTAGAACACGTCACGATAACAATTGCTGCACGTGGCGTTCTTTGGGAGGTTCATGCCACAGCAGGCACCTTTTGTGAGAACCATGAGGCCTGTGTCAAACTGCACGTTTCATGGGTCTAACGTCTGCACAGCAACGCAGTGTCCGTTTGCCCAGCGACGCAAGGAATCTGTCTCTTCCATTGCAACTCTGTAGGGCGGCGGCTATTCCCTCACCAAGTAGACGCCACGCCAATGATAAATCCATAGGGAACCAGGCATCCAGTGTGGTCCCTCAGAAACACGGACCCTGGAAGCAGTTCCACCTTCTCTTTCAGACGTTCTGCATTGTACGCCATTGTACGCGCGTGCGTTCATGCTCCTCTCATTCGTTCCACAGAATACGCGGTCAGACGGCACTAAATCATCCCAAGCCAACCCCAGCAGTAGCGGCGGCGCCACGGGACGGTCGTCGGGCAACCCCGGCACCCATAACAACCCCACGTCGTCGCCTAGCAACAGCAACACCACTGCCACGACCCCACCCACCTCCTCTCCCCCTGCCAAAACCTCCCGTCCCTCCACCTCCCCTACGAACACAGCATCCGCCAAGGCCTCCAGCAGCAACCCAAGCTCCTCGGAGAAAGCCTCAACGTCCACGTCTACGTCGACGTCAAAGTCGAACGTGGAGCGGTTCCTGTCGCGCCCGACGGAAACGAGTGCGCAGGCGCACCGGAAGAAGGCGTTCACGAAGCGACCGAGCCTCCCGATCGAGCCGCGCACCACGCAGTACCAGAAGCACGCGCTGCTCCAGGTAAACCTTGGTCTCACGTGACGCGTTGTCGCCCCTGGAAACCCGAGACACGTTTGCCTTTTCACTGCGTCTTGCGTCCCTGACCTTCGCGTCCCTCAAGACGCAACGCCCAAGAATTTGTGTAGACACAGTGCGTCGTGCATTCAGCTTCATCGTAAAACGGTCGGTTTTGAAACTTGACCTGAGATGCTGTGCAATCGACCCTCCAGAACGCGTCAGTTTTTGTGAAAATCTCTCCAAAATTGTTCAACGCTGTATTTCAGGAGCGGTCCGACACCGGAGTGCTGGAGTTCGAGTTGATGCTGGCGGAGCGGCTGAAGGAGGCAGAGGACGAGCGCGCGCGGCAGCGTCAGCAGCGTCTCTCCAACCGGAAGTGCAGCCTCGACAGTTCCCGGATGAAGCTGACGCCGCGCACCAACCAATACGAGCAGCACGCGCTGCTGCGCAAGACCAACTCGGGCATGTCCGAGATCGAGGAGATTCTCTACGAAAAGGAACAGGAGTTTATCCGCAAGATGGAGGAAAAGAGAAACTCCACTGACGTCGGGAATAAGCCTGACCCGACAACCTTCGTGCTGCATAGAGGGAGCTTAGGTCGCCTGGAGCCCAGGCTGGGACAGTATGAAAAACACTCGTTGCTCCAGAGCAAAGACGAGGATGGAAAAACTGCCCTGGAGATGTTCCTCGAGGAAGAGATGAACGAACGCAAGACGAGCGTTGCCGAGCAACAGGACAACTACAGCGACAGGGCGAAGCTGACGTCACAACGTAGCAACGCGAGCGATACCTCCGCCAGCAACAAGGGCAGCATCAAGAAAACAAAGTCCCTCAAATCCTCTATGAAGAAGGTGCATTTCGAGCGCGGCGGCAGCAAGGACAAGAAAAAGAAACCAGATGAACCTGAATCGGGCATCAGCAGCAAAGGCGAGCCCAGCTCCACTGCCTCTGACCCCTCAAAACCCGCTCCTGAGGGTCAGGGTCAGGACGCGGCGGCCCAAGGTCAGGGTCAGGGTCACGACGCTGACAACGGGTACGACACAGACGATGACGATAAGACGGAGGAAGACCGGCTGACCGGCGAACGAGCCAAGAAGCTCGCCAAACTGAAGCAGCAGGAGGAACGCAAGTGTTGCACCATCCTGTAGTACCACTCCCCAATCCAACAACCACGACCTAAATGGGTCAGAGATGCATCCTGTGCCAGGTTTGGCTGGAGGTCCAACCCGTGAGCCACACAACCCCACGTGTTTGTTGGAGCAGGTTTGGTTGACGGCCATTCTTTGGTCCAACCGTCCTGTTTTGGAACCTGTTCAAACCCAACACCCACAACACAAATGGCTCGGGGTTTCAAACTCGAGAGCCACACAACCCCAAGTGTTGATGGAGGAGCAGGTTTGGCTGAAAGATCATTCTTTGGTCCAGAAGGGACACATTCGTCCCAACGCGCCAACCAATGGTACTGGAGTCTGACATAGCTCAAGTGTCGAATGGCTGAATGTGTCCGCCATGAGCAGATGTGAATATCGGAACCTTGGAGCTGGGAACCTTGGAACACATTCACAGTGGAGGACGGTGTTCGGCAGAAGTTGGTGCACAAAAGGTCAATAAACACGGAGGGCCACCACTAGGGCCCGGGGAAGCCTCGGGTGTCAAGTCACGAGCTACACAAGCGCGCAGTCTGTGACACAACGTGCAGATGATGGTGGCGGATTCCAACACAAAGAACCAGACCACGTGGTGATTGGAGCCCAGGCCCCATGACGTGTCACGTGTCAAGCCAACGAGCCTCCGGTTCCTACACTGCTGCACCGCTGTTCCTGCACAGGAAACACGTGTTCTCAAAACCGGAAGTCAGGTTTTCGATGACATGTGCGTTTGGCGCATGCGTGAACACTGACTTTGACACAGAATGCTTTTGAATGTACAGAAGCCTCGTGGCAGTTTTGCTGTGTTCCATGGATGTGAACTGTGACCCTGAACCAGTGTTCATTCACCCTTTCTCCCTTATTCGTTTGTTCAGCAGGCCCCGTAACAGGTGACACTGTTGTGGATAACAACACAAGAGAACTGCAGCACCATGGTATCCTGCAGGTCCAGCACTGCAGAACTGCAGCAGCAGCAGTAGCAACAACAACAACAACTGCTCTGCAGAACTGCAGCAGCAGCCGGCAGGGATTCATCACAGAAAGCTGTTCCAAACAAGCAGGATTCGGCTTGAGCAGCGTTCGAGTTTACAGGCACCATAGGATCCACTCCACTGCAGGCCCCGCACTGCAGACCTGCAGCAGTAGCAGCAGCAGGGAACGGCTCCGCACCCACCTATCTCTGCACCGCAGAACCCGGAGCCGGGAGCCAAACTGCAGCTCGACACGCAACACGTGGAATCGACCGGGCCGGGCGGACCTGGCCGCAGCACTGCAGCACAGCACCGCACTCAGACTCCCAGGCTTCAGGAATAGCCATGAAAACCACCTCCATTTGCATGCAAAACCTCGTGAATACGCCAACCAGCCAGGCACGGGGCCCATCTCCACGCAGTGAATTGCTGTACGTGTGTGTCTCGGCTTGCAATGCCGGAGCCTCGGCCTCTCCGTCTGCCCGCCCGCTGCCCGGGTCATTTGTGACTGCCGTGGAGCAGTGAAGGAGAGGATGACGCGAAGAGCAACAGCTATTTCATTAGAGGCTGAGCCCCTCGAGTGATTTCTATTCAGCGGGCGGATGAGGCTGACTTCAGCGGGAGAAGGAGCGGCAGCGGCGGGGAGGAGGAGGGGGCGAGGCCCCGGGGGAGGGAGGGAAGGAGGGAGGGAGGCGGAGACCCCGTCCTCTCAACCTGAGGTACAACTGCAGCTGGTGTCATGGCAACCTGAGGTGCATCCACAGCTGACGCCATGGCAACCCAAGGTACACCAACAGCTGACGCCATGGCAACCTGAGATATACCTACAACTGACGCCATGGCAACCTGAAGTACTCGTACGAGAACAGTTGGTGTTACTACAGCCTGAGGTACATCTGTAACCTAGCAGGATCTGCATGTGACGCTTGGGTCATTTCAGTCATGGTGTGAAAAGTTTCAATGAAACAGTTGTCACAAGGCTCCGTCTTGCACAGACAGGTTCACGTTGATTTCAACCCGCGAAGTGTGCAGAATCTGGCTCAGTCCTGCAACACACCCAACCCATAGTCGTTTCGAGTGTGACCTGTGTTCCTCCCTTCGGACCAGTTTGTCATGCATTGCAGTCCTGTACACGTTTTGGGATCCATTCTCGTCCACCATGAACAGGTGATACAAGAAACGTAGTTCCTCTGAGGTTTCACGCTCAACCAGGCTTGTCAGCAATTTTTGCATCTTGGATCTCACAGCCGATTCTCTCGCTTTTGAAACAGTCTCTCCCGCAGCTTCACACAAAGCCCTGCGGCTCAATTGGTAACAACAGAAATATTCATCAGCAGAAAACAAGGTTGAGAAATGGTGCCGAGGGCAGGAGTACCAGGCCCGGGGCTCAACAGAGTGGTCAAGACTGGGAGGGCCACAAGCTTCCGTTACGAGCACGTGCACCTGACAGTGTGACTGAGGCTGGGCTATCAGCTGGGTGGCTCACGCCGCAAAACGTGTTGTGGCTGTGCAGGCCGCGTTATGTTCAATGCGCCACGCGTTGCACTCCTTTGTACGTCCATGGACGCTGTGTCAATGAGTTGACGTACCCTGTGTCACAGGCTTGGGGCCTCGCCCCCTGAATCCGCCCGCAAATCCCCGAGACTCTGTGGCCAATCAGCCCTGTTCGCAGCAAAGTCCCTGGAAGTGACTTCTGAACTGGTCCACCAAGTAACAATCCTCAACTCCTGGGCAAGAAGTGCAGTCTCGGAGAGGATCAAGGGAAGGGTCACCGTGGGCAGCTGGCTTTCGGAGTTCTTGATTGGGGAAGTGTGGTTCTGAACAAGCCAATCAAATCTGATTCCTGCAGGTACTTTCTCGAGTGTTGTGGAACAGGCTTTTGTGTCAAGGATTCAAACGACTGTTTGCAAACCGAATTTCAATTTGAACACTCAACCAGAGCTGATTTGAACAAAACTTCCAATCCAGGTGTTCACCCTAATTTTCGTTTTACCCAGTTTCATGATGCAAATTTTGGTGTCAGACTCAACAGTTTTCCAGTTTCTCGATTCCTCAGTTCAACACCGTTCGTTTGGGATGCAAATCGAAACACCCGGACTGTCCCAGACGAGTTGCCTCAGTACGAATCGCCCACAGAAAAAGTGCGCAGCCTTGGACGGGGAAAAACAACAGGCATCAAGGTCCTAGAGTTTCTGATTGCGTGAGGAGCTCAACCCTGGATGCGTCGCGTGGTGCCTCTTGTCCGGTCAATGTGCATCACCTCCCAAGGCAAGTCGCAAGCGACGGCACAGTACCCACGGGCCTCCATACGGACGCGACGCGTGACGCATCCCGCGCGAACCCGGCCAGAAGGACGGGACTGTAGACGCGGCTTCGCACTGATTCAATTCTCACTCCTGCTGAGTCCACGAGGCATCACGTAATGCAGGCCCCGACCACGCCGGATGTACTGCGTGCCTGGTACACGTCGATGGGCACTGCGTCGCTGAGTTGACGCATTCAGGGCAAGTGATAGACGCGTCCAGAGTGACAAGCAACGACGTGTCACCCGTTTTTGGGGCGTGACCCAAAGTGGCAAGGGACGACACAACGGTCATTGACCAGTGACCTGAACAAGAAAGCAGAGCACAACACTCGTACATCCAGTGTGGCAAGCGATGACGCAGTGGCAATTGAACTAAACAGGGACGCAAAGCAAAGCACGGCACCCGGAGTCGCAAGCGATGGCGCAACGCCCATTCACTTGTGCATGAATGCAACGCGTAACGCATGCAATGTGAAACGGGCCTGGCTGCGGCCGGGTAGCAGGCAGCAGGCGGAGAGTAGGATTTCTCTGTTGATTTTCCCGCAGTCCGCCCCTGGACATCCAATAATTACAGAGCGGTGGACGACGCGGGCGCGACGCGACGGTGCGGCCTAATCCGACCCGGCGGGATCGCAGCCCAGGAGCGCTGCAGGTGAGAACGAGGCTCACGCCGGGCACGTCACGCGTCGCGTACGTGGGTTCACGTCGGACACGTCACGCGCCCCTTTTCAGGCTGGGTGTCAGGCACCGGCGTCTGTCATGCGTCATGCGTCGAGTCGGACGCACGTCGGGTCAAATGTGCGTTGCGTCTCTGTTCAGGGTGGATTCACGCCAAATGCGCCACGCGTGCGTCTCTGGGCTCAGGCCGGGTGCCTGTTCAAATCGGGTTCACGCTGGATGCGTTAAGTGCCGCCGGATGCACGTCAACTCTGCACTGACTCTGGCACTGTGAGCCTCCAAAGCATTGCCGTTCGGGCGGAAAGTTTGACGCCTGTATCCAGTATGAAACTGGCGTCGTGGAGGGGGTCTGAGATTGTCCCAAATCAAAGTCCATAGCAGCTGGTGAAGCCTGGGAGCGAGACACAATTAGCTGTGCTCCTCACACTCCCGTACGAAGTGAATGGACTCAACTGCAGACAGCACGCACAACTCACAGTCTGAACCGAAGCCTCGTCTCCGGCTGAATTTCAAACAAGCCCAACCAATCTCGTTTCACAGCAAAGCTCGGTCTCAGTCTCGAAGAACCCGATAATTTGAAGGCAACCACAAACAGGTGGTCGGTTGTCTTGCACCCATCTGTGAAATTTCCAACCAGGTTGGGACTCAGTGCAGAGGACACAGCGGGTCCAGACTGGATTCCGACCTGAAGGCCTGCCATGCATTGCGTCCCTGCACAAGTGAAAAGACGCTTCGTCGTCCCGTGTGGCGCAGCTTCCATTGACTTGTACAGAGTCGCCATCACTGACGCATCCAGTGTGTAGAACGCTTCTGGGGACTCTCAGTGCAAGTTGGGCACCGGCCATACACTCTGCATTCTGATGCCAGACGCAGTCATGCAGGGGAACCGCAAATAGACTTCACTGTCGCCGGGACGACGAACGTGGGGTTCCTACAACAAAAGCTGCCCAGTCGGGCCAATCCAGTGCAAAAAGTACAGAGCCACAGGCTCTGCGAAAACACTCAGTTCAATTGGGTCAGAGTAGTGGGCGGAATTGCATATTGTTCTTTTGGATGAAAGGACTTTTAGGGGAACCACAGGGCCCATTTCCATGACAGCTTTCATTTTTGTATGCACGCTTGGGTCTCAGAAAAAAACAGCCTTTGGCAGAAAGGACTGTGGCCCACAACATTTGAGCGTAATTTGCTCGATGGACGTGCAGCAAACCAGTCGCGTCGCGTCCAGTGGCGTACAGGAGCCGCGGTTCGCTTTGCGTGCAAAATCGAACACGCCCAATGTTTGGCCAGGTCAAAGAACCCGACCAATGTGAGCCACATCCATCCAGGGGTAGATCCTGGACTTGGCCAGGAGCCCCAATCGTCCAGATGGATTCGAAAGGCCTGGGACTCCCTGGACACGCACTCATGAAGCATCATGGATGCCCCTGGATCCGCCCCTGGTCTGTATCGTGATTTGTTCCAAATATCAAAATCTGGCCACGGTCCCCAGTCTCGCTCTCGTAAACTTTATCCACCCCCGGGCCTTTACCTAATACCGCGTTACTAGTGTACAAATTGCCTGCCTTTCCCTCACATGAAAATGGCTGATACTTTGATAAGCGCTCGACGAGACCCAGAGGACGAATAAAACCGGGGCCGACAGGAAAAGTTGGTGCCGTATTTGTGGAGGTGGTGACATAACTGTGGATGAGAAGGGGTCGCTGACAGCGCGGACCGCCATTTTGAAAACGGAAATCTGAAATTGAGATTTTGGTGACCTTTGATGCCAGAGCAAAATTGATTGTCTTCAAGATGGCTGAAGCACGCAATCCGGTGGTTCCTGCAGCCAAATCAGTCAAATTTTTCTGTTCAGATCGTCCCTCAGAGAATCTGTGAAGCTCTCCAAAATGGGTCTTTGTTGCACATGCCACTTCCATCTCGACAGGGGGAGCCCAGGTGCCCGGATGAAAGGTGAAGGCCGCTCCCCTCGGGATCCCTTCATTTCCATACAGCCCTGGCTCGGTCCCTGGAGGAGTCCCGAACACAGTTACGTCCCTGGACCCGGATCCTATGCACAGGGAAATCGCAGCGTCCTGTTTCACACCAGAGGTGGTGCGCGTCTGTTCAAGTGTTTTAGACCCTGCGTCATACAACCCTTGACACACCCCGGAATAACAGGTTTCTTCAACTGTTTCACACAGGAGACGTCACCGTGCTTTGCGTCTCAGTACAAGTCAGTGGGCCCTGCGTTACACAGTTGAACCAGGCACCCATTCACTTGTGTGGAGATGCAACACACGAATTGACGCACCCTGCGCAAAACAGGCCTCAATACCCAATGCGCAGCCCAAGCACCAACGGACTTGCGCAGGGACGGAACGCATGACGCACCTGGTGTGAAACATCCCCTGACGGAGACAAATCTCGGGTTTACGGTTCTGAGGTGTGACCCGCCCATCTCTCATCCTCAATGCCGGGATTTGCTGCAGCCGCCTGTTCACGCTCACTATCGTGAGAGGCCTGGCTCAGTGGTTGCTTCACGCGTCATATCCAGGGGCGAACCAGACTTTTGGTCAAGAGTAACAGCTGACCCTTGGGAGAGGGACATCTTCAACTGCACTGCAAACCAGATTCAGACCCAGCATTTTTATCGCGGGTTGAGGGGGGGGGGTTGCTCAAGTGAACCTCTTCGGCAACATCACAAAGCGAAGACGATGCACCTGTTGGCGTCACGGGTCATGCGTCCACTGTGAACTCAGCCAAAAGCCCAAATCCTGCACCCAACTGCTGATTGGTCAAGAAACACAAGAAAGAACCGGGTGCAACACCCTCACACAGAGCTGCGGGCGTCCCAAGCCCAGCACTTGGCCCCACGCATCCCTTGGTTGATCCGGTGCATAGGTTTCCAACACCCAAGGTCCCAGCAAAACTCCCGCAATCTCCTTCTCTGTCGGCTTCCTTACAAAACAATGTCCAAGAATAGCACAGGAACCTGCACTCTGCCTGCAAAACCTCGCCGGCTCAAAGACGAGCGCAAAACTAAGCCAATTGCCTCTGACGAAAGGGCTGTGTTCTTCAATAGGCGCTGCCCTTCCAACCCACTCCATCTAGTCACACAGAGGAAGATCACAAAGAAGCTCAGGGGAGCCCGGCTTTGAAAATTTCCGAGGAGGGAGACCTGAAACAGGGATGTACAGGTAGCAGAATGTGCCCTGAGGTCTGGGTCACACTGGACGCGTCAGAGGCCGCCTTTAGCTTGCCACTGCAAGCAAGCCAACAGGCGATTGGTGTTTTCTGACGCATTGGAAAGAATGGGAACACAGCTGACGCACCTGGTGTGAATCTGACCCGAGTCCCACTTCCGGTTCCTGTGGCGATCACGTGGCCACGTGTCGCGTCGCTTGTGACCATCGTGTTCCAGGCACCCTCAGCGTGGATGGGTCACGTGGTGCATCCTACACAAGTCAATGGGCGCTGCGTTGTCGCTTCAGCCCATTGACTTGCGCAGGGATGCAAACGTGTGACGCGGCATGCGTGTACAAGAAACGACGCAGTGTCCATTGACCCGTTCGGGGATGCAGCGCACGACGCATCCAAGGTGACACAATGTTCACAGGGACGCAATGCACAACTCACTTGTGTGGGACTTGTGACACACGCCTCAAGACACACGGTGCGTCGCTCGCGAACAGGTTCCTGTGTGACGCATCCTGCTCGAACGTTCGCGCAACAACGCAGCGTCCACTGACTTGCCCCAAGGCTTGCGGTGTGCCGCTCTTGAACAGGTACAGACACGCATTGCAAAATGCACCCTGTGTGACGCACCCTGTGTGAACACGTAACGACGTAGTAGTGTCCTTGACATGCCCATGGACCTACCTCACTGCAAAGCGCATGCGCTGTGAATCCCGTAATTGGAGCCTCCCTCCCTGTTCCCCTCGTCTCCCTCCCCTGTAAAAAGAGCTTATCGTGCCGGTTCAGGAAATCATTAAGACTCGAGCGCTCGGCATTAAGGCCTAATGTACGAGGCTTCTCCAGTCTCTCGTCCTCAGTCTCAAGCCTCCTTCATGCCGGAAGTATCATGCGCTGCGTCTCTGTGTGCTGCAGCACACGTCAACAGGCAGTTTTAGCGTGACTCGCGTCAACGCAAACGTTTCCATCCCGAGACACGTTTGTATGAGCGTTTTACGTCAGGCGTCGTCACCAACGCAGACGATGACGCAGCTGACTTGTCACGTGACGCAACGTGTGACGTAATCAACGTGAAACGGGCCTCAAGTGATTCTCGCAATTCTCCATCATAATGACGACCTCATAAAATTCACCCCTTCTTTGTGAAGCTTGGAATTTATGGTTTTGGAATGAGCTGCGTGGGATGCAACGCGCACAGAGGCTCCAATAGCGACTTTTGGCTGACGGACCTTTACACGCCAGCGTGGACTTTGACGTCTTCTGGCACGCAGCGTCAGATTCCAGTCAACAGGACACTGGCCTCAGTGGTTTTCCTGAGCGTAGAGTTTAAACGCTGCGACTGAGCGAAAAACCCTTGCAAACCGGAAGTCACGTGGATTCTGCGCAAAATACCACGTGTTTCAAGGAATCTCTCCTCGTTTGGATCGTTAGGGCTTTGGTTCCCTTCTGCCCTCCACTGGGTTGAGTACTGCTAAATCCCTCAGTGCAAGATCTCGGCCGAAAATAGAATAAAGTCCCGCACGGTTGTGGCCGCGGGCTCCTTTCCGCCCACTCACTCACCCCATCTTCACATGTTCGCGCATCTCAGATCAATCCGCTGATCCGTCTCAAGGGCGCATTTGGGATTCGGTCGGGGGGGGGGGGGGCGATACGGAGATTGAGGGGGAGATTCCAAAATTCCAGGCAGAAAAAATTGCGCTCATAGGCACAAAAATTAGCGGGCAAAAATTTAGTT
>JAAUXT010063237.1_pt1 | contig 20829 bp, 20 predicted proteins | sample 7278171 | NCBI WGS metagenome assembly JAAUXT01 (sample SAMN14350112, study PRJNA611818) | marine sediment metagenome | isolation source: surface marine sediment (1.8m) | place: French Polynesia: Moorea | collected 2018-08 | reverse complement strand
TGTGTGTTGGCAGTCTGGGTCATGTGCCCAGCTTAGGATAGTGGCTCCATCTAGGGAATCATATGATTGGCTGTGGCTGTTGCTGTGGCTATGGAAGGCCATGGCAGTACTAAGGGGGTGGTCATGGTAAATATATATAACATCAGAATCCCTTGCCCGGGTTTGGATGATGTGACACAGACATTCTCATGAAGTTTGGTATTTGCGACGGGCCGCCATGATATTACTTTACACAGCCAACTGATTGAGAATTCAACACTCGCAGGATAGATGACCAGAAGGTTGAGCTGACAAAGCTCTATTTTGGTGCACTGCAGGCCGGACGATGATGAGGATGAGAACAGCGCTCCGCCGGCCAAGAAGCCGCGCTCGGTCACCTCATTCTTCTCGCCCACACCCGAGACGCTCGTCCGGCGCCGACACCGCTTCTTCAGCGACAGGCATCTCAAAACCGTCTCCTATTTGTAACGCTGGCTGTGTTTTTGAGTGCGTGTGAAATGTTCATTTTGCCACTCAATAAAGGGCGGTGGTCCAGATTCACATAAAAAACGAAAAAACAATTGTTGTGTAAATGTTTTGGACCAATGCAAAAACGAAGACATTTTGGCTCCGAAAGTGCTGCCTCATTTTTCATATGTTTCGGCCTTTGGGTTCTTTCTGTGTGCGATGTGCAATGCTTTTGTTGCGGCGGGAAAATATGGCGATCAGACGACAGATGGCATTTGTGACATCAAAGAAATTTAACTACAGGTAGGGTCTTTGACTTTGTGTTAGTTCGCGAACGATTTCAGGTTGGTACATCCTGAACAGATTTGTGACGATTGTGCGCGACGAATATTCAGACCATTTGCTCGTTTTCGCTTGTCACACACAAAAAAATTGTTCGCCCTTTTTTGTGTTGGTGTTTCACCTGGACCTACTTTTTCAGACTCGGCGAGTTGTGACGCGGTTCTCACCTGAAAATAATCACATCAGAGGGATTTTCCCCGCAACATGTAGGAATCGCAGAAAAGTGGACGTTTACCATGAAGCCTCTGTTATTCAGCCTTTTGGTCGTGAGTTTTACTGTTCCAGGAAGCTGGTGTCAATTTCGAAGAGGTAAAGTGTCCAATTTTACTCCTTTTGGTTTGAAAAGTGAGTGACACAGTTGACAGTGGAATCTAGGTCATCTCAGGTGTATATTGAAATTTCTACTTGAAAGCGAAGAGAACGTGAACGATCAAAGTCGCTTCTTGTGTCTGTCTGTTGTGAATAATTCACCAAGGCAAATCCATTTCCCTTTCTTGCCTCCCATCAACAGTGATCGAGTTTCATCGAGGTAAGATCCGTGTTCGTTGGTGATTCTGTTGCAGTCTCCAGTGGTCTGGATCGGCTGGACACAGAAGTGCTGTTTGGGTTGTTTGTTTGCCCTGCCTCGTCGTGTGTTTTACGTGTTGACATGTGTTGTTTCCAGCGATGTCGGCCCTGCTGCCTCCGCAGGAGGCTGTTCCCTCTGTTCCGCCTCGGTTTCTTTTCCTTGTCCAAAGTGCACAGGGTTTTCATCTGTCACAACCCTCCCCTCCCAACATTTTCCATGGTGGCCAGCTGGGTTAAAAAGCCCACCGGCGAGGATTTCGTTAAGACTCCCCGTTGGAACACGACTTGTGGTTTGGACTTTAGTTCTTGAACTCTAGAGATGGATTCAAGGTTCCTGTAGCCGCCGGAGTGACCAGCACGCTGAACAGTACATTTCAAGGTGAACATTTTGCAGGAAAAGTGAAGTTCTGGTTGGTGTTGTTGCAATGGCCATTCTACGGTGGGGTTGCGGGGGGGGGGAGTTGGTGTTATTACAGTGACCAGACCACGGTGGGGAGGGGATTGCTCAACTTCGTTGGTGCAGATTGTGCGGAAGCTCATTGACGAAGTTTCCACGCAGGCTGACATTACTGCTGTGGCAACCAATTTTGTTGTTACTTTCTGTTGATCAACTCAAAATTCTTGATTCATTTTTGCCGCCTGACTGAGCCTTTCCTCTTGGTATTCCTTGTTGAATCATGTGGACTTTGTGCGCTTGCTTTGTTTTTGATTTCTTCAGCTTTGAAGCTGTTCCTGTCAATAAATGCCAGTTTCCAAACCTTGTTGGCCAACGGATTTTCTGAAGATTTCATTTGATGGTGTCTTCTATTTCAGAGGCAAGATGGTGTGTCACTAGTCCGCAGGAACTGGCAAAATGTGAAGACCTGCAGCATGCTATCACGCAACGCATGCAACAGAGTTCGGAATACCCTCCTCCGTTCAAGTCCTACCAAGAGCTTCCTGAGCTGAAATGTGTGCAGGTGAGTTTGGACGCAAACGTGCAATATGTGCAGCCAAACGACCTCTTCACTGCTGGATTCCAGAGTTCAGAACATTGCAAGTGGCGGATCGGGAAAAGGGTGAAACTTTTTTTGGCTCAATCAGATGAAATATTTAGGCTCGGGCCTCGGGTCCTTTCGTTGCCTTCCACCTGGCTCCAACCCATTTGCAAAGCGTGAGCTAATTGGATGAAGCTCGGCTGTGTTGGTGTCTGCAGGGAATGGACAGCTTCGCGTGCATGGAGATGATCTCGCAGAACGAGGCGGATCTGCTGCTGCTCGACCCGGGTATGGGCTACACGGCGGGGGAGTACTTCACCATGGTGCCGCTCGCCGCTGAGAAATATGACACAGGTGCGCACGCGTCTCGTCTTCGACTTTTTCACTCGCCTATTTGCAACGCTTTGCTTCATTTCGCGGCACTCTCCGCTGTGATGGTTGGCAAACAACATTTTCGTGTCGGTAGCTCCGGGAGATCAGAGCGGGCTCGATTACTACGCCGTGGCCGTCGTGAGGCGCGACAACAGCGGCTTCGACGTGGAGTCACTGGGCGAAAAGAAAGCGTGCCACACAGGTTGGTTTCACGTGCTGCTTCTTGACATGTCTTTCGTCAAGAGTTTTTTTCCATTGCTTTCGGGTGTTTTCTCTTGCTCTACGCAAAACATTGCGCCATCCTCAAAATCAAGTCGCCCCCACGACACCGAGTTGTTTTTTTGGCATCACAGCATGGCGACGAAACACTGTCGTTGATTTTAACTTTTCACGATTGCGTTTTCTCGCAGGCGTGGGTCGCGCGGCGGGCTGGGTCTACCCGATCTCGACACTGATGGAGAAGGGCATCATGAACATCGCCGAGTGCAACGTGCCCGTCAAGTCAGCGGCCGCCTTCTTCGGGTCGATGTGCGCGCCCAACGGCCTCGCCAGGTTCTACAACCCCTTCGGTAGGACGGCGCTCTTTTCTTCATGCGCGTGTGTGCATGTTTGCATGTGTGTGTGTATGACAATGCTGTCGCCGCCACACTCCCCCGTCTGATGACTATATTCATAACATATCACGTACTCGTATCACAATTTCCTCTTTTCCTCACGGGCAAATTTCATTCAGATTGTTCACCGTTGAGATGCAATTGTGTGGCCTTTTTCTGTTGAAAAGGCAACAACCCGGTGACGGTGTGTGAAAACTGCAAGGGCACAGGCGACGTGTTCTGCAGCGATCACGACCCGTACGCCGGGTACGACGGCGCCTTCAACTGCATCGCCAACCAGGACGGCGACGTGGCCTTCATCCGACACTCCACCATCTACTCGATGACCTCCAACTCGAGCGGCAACGTCAGGCCCGAGGTGAGTGCGCCACGTTTTGTGTGCCCTTTTTGAATCAGTTTTCAGACAGGCACACGCTGTGGACTTTCTTGGCTCACCTGATATCTGATGTCAAGAATTTTGTGTTGTCTTTGTGTCGTTGGAATTTTTCGTGTTTTCTGTAAAGGTTTGCTTGCGTGTAAAGATTTGACGTGTCTTGTGTATTTGTGTACTTGTTTGTGTTTTCCTCGTCCTGTCAAAAATTTCCGTCATTGTTTGTGATTTGCTTTTGTTTGTGCAACTTTGCAATCGAGACAACTTGATTTTAGAACGCGACAAAGGGACTGTTCGATTACGTTGGATTAGATCCAAATAAGGTAGAATTTGCAGACAACCTATTGTCTGGGGCGGTGGAAGTTTTCGTTTGGTCTTTTCATTCCGTCTTTCATTTCACGGTTTGCAGCGGCTGAGCTGTTCTTCTCTCTTCTTTTCAATTGCTCAAAGCACGACATTCCGCGAAACAAGCAGAATGTACCTGTCTTTCCAACCGCATGGTGCATCCCTGTGAAAATACCACTTTGACCTCTTCCCACTTCCCAAGTTTCAAAGGCCTTTTGCGATCGTTACACATCTCGGGAAATCCTAGAATCTCAGTCAAATGTTCTGGCATGCATGCACGGTACGGTAGGTTGGTTCCACACACGAAAGTTCTGCGTTTCACCTTGCGTCTTTTTTTCGAGATAATTCTTGTCATTTGGTCGAGGACACTTGTTAGGTTGTGACGTTTCCGTCTTTTCAGCGGGGTTGCTAAATTCAGGCGTTTTGTGTTGCCAGGACTTTGAGCTGCTGTGCCCGGATGGCGGGCGGCGACCTCCGTCGGACGCGGCGTCCTGCAACTGGGGCGTCATCCCGTCGCACGTCGTCATGACGTCAGCCATCCACGAGGAGTCGCTCAGGACGGTACGTGTGCGACGGACTTGCAGACATTGACGTGTTTCAAAATTTGCGTTGCCTCCCGTACCTGCCATGCACAAAAAGGCCACCAAGGGCGTACACGTGTGCAAGACACGTGTCGCTCATGCAAGGGTTGAACATTTTGGACTGTGTTCTTTTTCACTCAGGACTACGCAATGTTGCTGGAGCTGATGAGCTACGACTTTGGGGAGACGGGCGAGCATCGAGACATCTTCCACATGTTCACCTCCACCAAGTATGGCATGCGCAACCTCCTGTTCACGGATGAGACCAAGATGCTGCTGGACGTGAAGAAGGTGGAGAAGGGCAGCAGAGACACGTACTTCACCTGGGTCGGTGAGTAGAGCGCTCTGATCTGGTGCTTGTGTTCGTACAGGCAGAGGCGCTTTTGTCTATGGAGTGGATGTTGCCAATTTTTGTGTCTGATGTAGGTGAGGAGTATCGGAGACGGAAGGAAGTTCTCAACACGTGTCCCCTGCAGCAGGCTCGATGGTGCGTCATATCCAGGCAGGAGATGGAAAAATGCGAAAACATGATCATGGCATTTGCGGCTAAAGGTGAGAGTTGCGCAGAAAGTGTGAAAGATTGGATGCAAACTCGCACAGGACATTTCACGCACTGTTGTGAGGTTTGTGATGCAGGGTTGAAGCCAGATTTGAACTGCATCCGGGGATGGAGCACGAGGGACTGCATGGACAAGATCCGGTTGGGAGATGCAGACATGATCGCTCTCGACGCTGCAGATGTTTACGTTGGTGGAAAGTGAGTTGAACACATATTCTTTCTTTTGTCCGACTGCGACAGAATTTTGCGGTTGAAGAACTTCGTTTTTCACCAAGTCACGGAAAAAACAAAATGCATTTGCCTGCAGGTACTACGGGTTGATTCCCATTGCGGCTGAAGATTACTCCGGCTACGAAGCGCGCACCTACTATTCGGTGGCAGTGGCGAGACGAACAGACTCTCACCTGACCATTTTCAACTTGAAACGTAAGTGGCCTTGAGCTTTGAGGGACAGCTGGAGTTTGCTGGCAGTAACGAGACGCACAGAATTTGACATCGCGTGTCAGTTGACTGAAGGCCTCGCACATTGCAGATCGCAGATCGTGTCACTCAGCGGTGATGTCGGCTGCAGGATGGATCAGCCCGGTCGACAAACTGATCGAGACTGGTCAAATCCACGTGGATAAAAACGTTTATCAGACAGTCGGTGAGTCACAGCCCAAAGCGGGTCAAAATGTCAGGCAAGACAATTTTAGAAGCGTCAGCAAAACAAACAACAGAAAGTAAAATCATGCTTCATGGTGTACACTGAGAAACTTTTCCAGTCAAGGCAAACACGAATTCTGTCGCGTTACAGGTCAGTTCTTCAGCAAGAGCTGCGTGCCGGGCGTGCTGAACGATTTCTACAACACGCGCGGCACGAACCCGGTGAATCTGTGCGAGGCGTGCGCGGCGGGGCCGCCCGACCGCTGCCAGCGCAACCAGGAGGAGCTGTACTACGGGAACAGCGGTGCCTTCCGCTGCCTCACTGAGCGTGAGTTCCTCTCCCCGGTGGACCTCACAGAATAGTGCTGAGCGAATGATTCAGTCTGGTGCAATACGATGACTTCCTCACGCACTTTGTGTCTCAAGGACCTTTGTGCCCATCAGCTCTGCACTTCGTTTGTTCAGGAGGTGGAGATGTGGCGTTCGTGAAGCACACGACGGTGCGCGAGAACACGGACGGGCGCAACAAGGCGGAGTGGGCGCGGAACCGGCGTTCCGACGACTACGAGCTACTGTGCAACGACGGGACGCGGCGCAACATCGACGACTGGGAGTCGTGCAACATGGGCCAGGTGCCCGCCAACGCCATCGTCACGGCAGGTGCGCCGTCACGCGTGTGTTTGACGCTGCGCGCGTGCATACGAAACTACATTTCTCAGTATCATTTCTTGATCCAACAGACACGCCAGAAATTTGTCAGAGAACTCAAGATCACATCTTATTCGCAGGTTTCAAGACAGAGGAAGAGCGAAGGATTTATTGGACGCTACTAAATTTTGCACAGAATTTCTTCGCTTCCGATACGTAAGTGAATAAATATACTTCAGTACGTTGGTTGAGATTTTCAAAGGAGTTGTGTATGCATGATGTTGACAACTCTTTCCAGAAACAACGACTTCAGCATGTTCGCGTCGGAGCTTCTGGACCACAAGGACCTCATCTTCCAGGACTCGACGGTGCGTCTCGTGCACGTCGAGCCCGACATGCAAGACTACGTGCGCTACCTGGGGCCGCGCTTCGTGCGCGCCATGGAACGCATGGAAGGCATCGACAGCATCACCGCGGCTGCGTGCCAACCGCTGTCCAGCGTTGTCCTCGTCCTGGTGACACTCGCGATGGCGCTCGTGCGATTGTGATCCGCGCCCTTCAAGACATTCCCATGTCACATCACCACTCATCATCATCATTCCTTCATTTGACATTTTTGGTTTTTTCGCTAAATCAAGCGAGTGAACGAGTGGATCAGCCACACATCAGGCCGTGTATTGAACGAGTCTACGCTCCCTATTCTGGACCAAATTGATTCGCATTGAGGGGGTGAGGTTAAGACGAGAGAGTGAAGACGAAATGCAGCACGAGTGTGATAGTTGAACAAGAGTCGACGAAAAGCGGCCTTCAAACGTCATACCAGTGCTACATCGTTCTTGTTTCCTTTTATATTTTGTTACACGCGCCGAGTGCCAACGCATTTTGCGCAGGTATTCTACGCTTTGCTCGAAGGTGTCCACGGACCTCAGCCTTCCCCTATCCCCCAGTCGCAGGTTGGAGCAACCTCATGGGTGGGGGCCATGACAGGTGACCCGCGGGGGGGGGGGGGGCTCCCTCGGGGGTGTATCAGGCCAGGAGTCATCCGAAAGAGAAAACAAGCGAAACTTAGAAAATTGGCCCAAAAAGGCTCTGGACGTTGTCGTTTGCTGCTTGCACGCCGCAGAGGCAACACCTTTTCCTGAAGTCGTGTTGTCGGCCTGGCGCGTGTCTGCACTGCTGAGTGTTCTGATTGACTTGGTGAATCTTACGATAGATGCGAACATTCCGCGCAGTGGATGCATTTTTGCATGGTTCAACTTCAACATTCCCAGCGAACGTGTGATTGTGTACAAAGATGAGTTGTACATACAAACCTTTTAAAATTTCGAATAAAATTTTTCTTTTGTACGTTGTCTTTGACCTCATTGTGCTCGACTGCAGTTTCTTGTTCAGGTGGGGCTGTTGCACCACTTTCCGAAGGTTGACAACGGGAAGTTTGATTCCGTTGGTCAGCACCTGATATCGTGGAGCCGCAGGTCAGTCGCCACTCGGAGAAGCCGACGAACGAGCACTTCTAAAGGAACCAAAGAAACAGTTTGACTTGTTTATTGATTATTCATGTTTGCATGAGACGTAACAGACTCACACAAACAACACATGAAAATGGACTGTTGATGAATTTGACACGAGTTTATCGTTCTGAACCGCCACAAAAACAAACGACCTCACCAGCTGAGAGGAGCAGGCGTGAGAATCACAACACAATTGTGCTCTTCTTGAATGGAAATTGACGAGTATTCTGTCAACAACAATCGTAAAGTCAAGACTGTAGTTGTGAAATTCAAAGAATCTCAACATTCGAAATGCTTGGCGTGGCATGACTGCAACAATTCTGTCGCACCTCTTGCACGAAAGTTAAAAGCGAACAGACGCGCAAGAAAAACAGAAAAGGTAGAAATAAGTTCGAAAGAAAAACAAATGTGCTGTCAACGGAGAAATCTTCACTGGGAACAAACCGTGAAAAGTCACAGAAAAGCACCCCTGCCCACAAACCCCGACACCAATCAACTGTGGTTCATGTGGGTTCGGTTTTCTGGAGTTTGTTTCGAACAGGGGAACAAACCTTGAAGAGGAAATAAATCTTGACCCAATCTCATCACGAAAAGAACAAAAAAAAAAAAAAAAAAATACATCGCCGTTCCTGCAACATGTGCTGGACCAACACACGTGGAAACCAAACAGTGAACTGCAGAGTCAGGAACAAGCACACAAGTCGTTGGTCCTTCCTGAAAACTACGATCGTACGATCTGTGTGACGTTTTCAGGAAAGTTATGAGAACCAGACGTCATCGATGATTATTTTTGCTCACGTAGAAAAGCTGAAAGATGATCGAACAGAGTCGCACTGATCAGTCGAGCTATGTACAAAACAGCACTTTCGCGCAAAACGTCATTCATGCTTTCGGTGTACTCGTAAGTCCTACGTGTCTACAAAACGAACCCAAGCACATGATCACGTTACCAATCAAATCTAGCAGGTCGGTTTGATCAGCTCCGCATTCACTTGATACCTTGTGAACCGTTCTGCGCTTCACCGATGATACGAGGATCTATCAAGTCAAAGTGTCAATGATCATGTCTTGTCCATTTGCGATGAAGCGTTCAGCTTATGCACACAAAGAACGTGGTGATCCGTGTCCAATTGCTGATCATGACAAGTCACTTTGACTTGATAGATCCTCGTACTCGAGCTTTGGTCGTTTTTGGCGTCCTCGATGATTGGCGCAGCTTAGGGGGATCTTCGAACGTTTGTTCTGGCACGAGAGGAGAAAATCTTTCGCTTGTGATTTCGACCGCCAAACGCATACATACTCGTATACTCGTACTCATCTCAGACGAACGCATGTGTCGCGAACAACAAAACTAGACAAAACGTGACGCTTTCCAAAATTTGAAGACAAACAGCCACAAAAGTCGTAAAATGGACCATTCACCACAAAACAATTCTGAATTTCATCCCGACTTTCTGAAACCGCTTTCGCTCGTCAAAGCTGTAAGTCGTGGTATCACAATGCAGCTGTTTCGATGACTAATCTGAACATTTCAGATACATTCAAGAAACTAATTGGGTGCACATTCATGACATCAAAGAGCAAATCTGACGCAGTGCTGCTCATACGGCGGTCATGAGCGGTAAATTTTAATGATGTCCATTATTTCTCGACGACATATCGGACAAAGTGCTCCTTGGTTTTCTTTTATGTCCAGCGCGCACTCGTAGCAAACGCACATATGTCCGCACGTATATATCACACAGTCGACGGGTTTGTCCAGACACACTGAGCATTCATTGCTGGCGTTGTCTGCCGCCTCCTCCGATTGGTCCGCTTCGGCGCCAGGGCGGTGCGTCGGGCGGTGCGCTTGCTGGGTGGTCAATATTCGCGTGGGCGAAGCCCCTGCCGTGGATGACGGCGCTGCAGGAGTTGGTCTTGGCGCTGGAGAGGGCGTGGGCGCCTTGGCGTCGCTCAGCCCCGCAGCGGCGCTCGTTGGTCCTCGGACGTTGCGCGCTGCGGGCGCAGGAGCTGCAGGCGAGTTCGACGCCACCGCTGCTGCAGCCGAGACTGGAGTCGGGATGAGGATGGTGCCGGGCGGCGGAGGCTGAGCCGGTACAGGCCGCTGGTGGTATTGCTTGGGAGGCAGCGACGGGGGCGCGCCAGCCGGAGGTGACGACGCGCGGCGGGTCGACGGTGACGCCGACTGCCTGGGTGGCGGCGGACGTGGTGGCGGCGGTGAAATGGACGACTGGCTGGGACTGGGTGAAGAGGGTGCGCGAGGCGGGGGCAGCGCCACCGTCAACCCGGCCACGCCGCCCGGTGACCCGCCGACAACGCCCGGAACGCCCACCCCGGCAGGGACGCCGGCCGCAGTGCCTCCGCTCACAGTGTTGATCTGGCTCTGTTGCTGCAACGAGGATCTTCTCGCTGTCTGCGCTGCAGCACCGGACAAAATGCCTGAGAAACACAGACAATTCGTTTGAACTGGCTCAACCTCGTGCCGTGCACAAAACACACACACAAAAAAAAAACAACAAATTAACACTTGTTTGTTTCAAAGCAACATGTTTCATGACGATCGAGGTCCCTCGCTTTTTACTTGCATCCCGGTCTTCTTGCTGCAGCGCCCCCCTCTTCCCGGAAACGTTGAATTCCAACCAGAACCCAGTAATTTCTTCAGAAAGTTAGGAAAGAAAACATTTCTTCCTCACCTAGACTCTTGATCTTCTGGGTTGAGCCGTACACATCAAAGAAAGCCCACAGTGGAAGCGTCTTGTCAACAAACATCAGTGTCGCGATGGTATGACCATTTTTGCCATAACGAATTTCACCTGCAATTGGAAGAACAGACTTTCTGCATCAGCCTTCCCCTTGAAACCCTTCAGCTTTGCTCCTAACATGTGGCAAAACAACAGGAACAAGTTGGGTCACCAGCACCCCAACCCGTAGTTCCGACTAGACACCGCTGAACACACACACACACACACACACACACGCACGCACTTGTGCAAAGAGCAGACCTGACTGGGGGAGGGCAGTACCCCAAGTCTGTGCTGAGTTTCTCATCGCACAAGTCACCCGCACAATGAATCAGTTTGTCACAAAGTACTTTTCCGCAAAACCAAGTTTTTGTCGAACGCCAGACGAAAGGATTGCACGGTTGAGCACATTATAATTTCGGATTGGTTGTTCCTGGAAGGAGATATTTTTAATCCTTCCTCACCGAACCAGGACAATCGACAAACCCCAATGCACCTTTGAGTGGAAGGAATCTCACAGAAAGAATGGAAAACCTGAAGAATGTGCGTTGGTGCCAGAACCACTGCGAGCACAAAAGCTTTAATTTGGCAACAACACTGGGCAAACACAGTCGACGGTCTCTTCTGTGCTTTGCGGAAAACTGTGCGCTTGATAAAAATGTTGGACGACATTACAGGCTTTCAGCATTTGCACTTTACATGCGCACTCGTTGTGAGCATGTGCCACTACCGAGACAACATTTGCACTTCCTCTCTGCAATATTGATGCGCATATGTTTTTCAAAAAATTGTATTCCACGAAGGCCTTTTTCCTTCGCACTGACATCGTTCAATATTCGCCCCGGAGCGGGATGCGCTCGTCTCTCACGACTCTGCACGAAAAGCGCTCTTTGTTTTGTCAGTGCGAATTGGTGGTGTCCCATTGAAAGTGTCATCGGCCCACAAGGCATCGCCAATGTCAGCAGTCAGAAAACTTGTCTGTGTACTGTGGGCGATGAAACATTTCGCTGCATTGGACAAACAACGACTTTCACTTGCCGTGGGTATTATTTCCCCCATCTTGTCAGCAAGGCTCGACATCAGAATTTTACGCGACTCTCTTCCTGAATTCATGATGGACAACTATTGGCTGGCAGCATAACTTTCTTGCTGTAAAAAACATGAATGCAAAACGTACCTTCTTCAGTCATGTGGAAACTCAGCTCGTCCCCGACCTCGGGCGCCGAGCACACGTCCTTGTTGACGACCCAGTACTCGGGGCGGTCAAGCAGCAGGTCCGAGTCGTCGGGCAACTGGTCCGACGGAATGTCGGACGGATCGCACGCCGTCATACCGAATGTCAACCCTCCTGAGTAGGCCCTGTCTATGGCCAGAATCTGCATCACAAACTTCTCGCCCATGCGCATCGGTCTGCTCGTGAAGACGTATCCGTTGCAGTACTCCTCCACCAATCGCACGGCAATGGTTTTGTCAGAGTTCAAACACACGTTTCTGCCCGTGATGGTGTGAAAGGGCACGGGAGTGAAGGGACAGGAGGCGTGGAATCGTACGGGGAAACCCGTGACGTTGCCTGCATCCGCCAGGTGCGCCAACACGGGCATGGAACCGCGGTGCGTCAGCGTCCGATTCTGCGTCGCCACGACGCCACCACCGACGCCGCCGCCTGTCGACGCAATGCTGACGCCAGCCATTTGCTGCGCCAGATCCTGCTGATACATCATGTCCAATTCCGTGCTGTTCAATCCCCCGTAGTTATTCAGCTCTCGACCGTCTGAAAGCGAAATGTGAAAATGATAAACGTGACCGCACCTGAATCAACTTGTTGAGTCATGGAAAAGTACAAGGTCTACCGATTGGAACTTGAAAGATAGAAACACGGTCGCTGTTTACCGGATCCAATCATGCAACGCTTAATCATCCACTGGCGAAGCTTTGATGACTCGACAAAAATCCTGCTAACAACATGGAAAACTGATCCTCGAAGAAAGCACACAAACTAATCTCCCTGAACATTGTTGTGCTCCACTGCACTCCAAGCCGAATTGAGGAAATTTTCCTCGACACAAATAGAATTTGAATCCTGTGCGAAACCCCACTTACCGATGAACTCCATGGCGGTCGTGTTGCCGTAGATGTCCACGATCGCCCAGAGCGGCCCCGACGTGTTGACGCCGCTGAAGAAGGCGCCGCGCTCCTCGCCCTGAATCCCGTACATGACGTCACCGCTGCGCGTCACGTAGAAGAAGAGCACGGTGCCCGCCTCCGAGTGGCGCTCGGGCAGCGCCTTCGCCCAGAAGCCCGGCTTGTTGGTCAGGTCGGGGCACGCGTAGCGCGGCAACTCGGCGCCGTTGATCGTCATCGGGTCGTTGCCCGTGAAGCCGAACCGAATCACGCCGCTCCAGCTCGTTGACGTCTCGGCAAATCTGCAGCGAAAAGACACGCGCGTTGCCAAAGATTTGTTTGTTTTCTTTGTAAATTGATGCGCCCACGATCATTACCAAAGAAGATGTCACTCAGGATCACGTTTGTTCTGTGGTGATGGAAGAATTTTTGAAATCGAAGCAAGGGACAAAAACTCTATTCACCAGCAAACAAATTATTCACACAAAAATGCAAATTGTGTGTGTGTGTGCGGGCAAGGATGCACGAGATCTTTGTCAAAAACCACAAATAAAAGAATTTGAAAACAAAATTGTTTGTGCGGAGATAATTTGGCACTGCGCGAACACACGCAGGATATGGCGACGAGCCGAGCGTTTCTCCAGACAGAGCTGGACGTGATCTGCGACCCGGAAGCGCGAGCACATTCATCTTTGTGTCTGCTCCTTCTTGTTACGAATTAGGCCGCAGATAATCTGTAACGCATGATGTGTGTACAACACTGGAGTTTAGAGTTGTGATCATGCCAATGTGAAGAGAGCAATTGTTCTGATAACGATATCTACAACGCCCCAGCTCACAGCCAACAAGACTTCCCGGATCCGTGAACAACAAGTTCCATTTCATTTTCACTACAGGCTTCGTCGAAACTGATCGAACTCAGCAAACGTCAGGACAAGGCAGCTGCATGAGTGGCAACATCACCGCTGAAATTACTGTCGAGTTCTCAAGGCACAGATCACAACACAGTTGGGACACATTTGCGTGGTACCCCATTTCACGTTGCTCCAAAACAGGCGCAGATCCAAAAGATGAGACAAAATGATAGCAATTACGACGAACAGCCAGAAAGGTAGTTGGCCCGAGAGCAAAGTCAGTCTTGTGCTGCAGGTCCGTTTGACCCTTGTTTGTAGAAAATCCACATCTGCTGCAGGCTGAGAACGTTAGTGTAGCAGTGGCCAACCAAACTGTTTCCTTTGTGTGACGACTTTCCGCCTGTTTCTCGGACACGTAGTGGTGGGGTTCGGACGGTTGCTCTCTGCACAACGTTTCAGTCCTTTCTTGCTCGGTGTGGATGTCATTCATCGCTTGCTGGGATATTCTCGGGTTGACTGACCAAGTGATGAAGTGATGAAGCAGCGTGACCGTGAACAGAATTGGGGGGGGGGGAGGGGCAAGGCAGGAAGCCGGGCAGTGTTTGATGCACCTGATGTGGACGCGCTCGTTGACGGCGATCGGGCGGTTGCTGAAGCAGATGCCTTTGCAGAAAGACTCGATGCGCTTGGCGCGGCGGCGGTCGCTGCTCAGCTGGATGTTCTCGCTGTGCGTCTCGTGGAACAGGATCGGCCAACCCTTCATGGACGCCGCGCCCGCGTCTCCTTGCGCTGAAAAATGACAACTTTGTTGATAGATATTTGATTCGATGATGGCCACACAAGCACGCGCACACACTGATGTCCTTGAACAGGACAACCGTTTGAAGCATTTCAGTGCGTTGAAGCTTGTCAACAGGACAGGACAGCCTCGTCGTCGTACACGGGTTTCACCCAATTGATCCACCGAGATTCGTATTTGCAACACTCCATTGTTAGTGAAGTCCACTCTTGACGCTTCCGCTGCCAGGAGACACGGGTGACGCTGGGATCTGCTTGTGCCAATTTTTTGTTGTTGTCAAATCCCAAACGGGACGTACATTGGTGCATACGCGGATGATTTGTAAAACACTTCTGAAAAAGTGAACATCCGAAGCTGTTCACTTGATGTCGCTGTCAATTTTTGTTCACAAATGTCACGAGAATTTGCTTCAATTTTGGATGCATTCACCTCAATAGCGCTGCTCTTTCCGTGGCGGGATACAAACAAGTGCAGCTTTATACGAGGATCTAACAGGTGAAACTGGCACTGGTCATGTTTCGCACATTGTGTACGGACAGGTATTTAGTCGCGGGTCAATGACGATGTACTGGCCGGTATGCAGACATGACAACAAAGGAATCAATATTGTATGTCAACACTTTTATGGGTCTGTACACTGTGAGAACAGTTTCCTTCACTGAGGGACATTTTTCATGCCTTCAAAGTAGGCTCCTCGAAATGCCAAACAGCGGCGACAGCGATCCACCCAGTTGCTGAAGCAGGCTCTCCATTGAGATGCAGTGATGAGACTGATCTCTGTCTCAATTGCCTCGATCAGATTCTCAGTGTTTCTGAAGTTTATGCCACGGAGACGACGTTTCAGGTACGGGAAGAGGAAAAAATCCGCAGGGGAAAGGTCCAGGGAATAAGCTGGATGCTTGAGAACAGGCCAGTCAAGGACTCTGAGGGCGCCCTGAACCAAATAACTGCGATGGGCCAGGGCGTTGTCCATGTGCAACCTGTAGTCTCTTCTGTTATTCCACACAAAAGATCCTCTTCTTGTCTTGACCTTCTCATGTACCCGGCGGATCAGTGGCATGAACACCTCCTTGTTAACTGTCTGGTTGATGAAGAACTCGTGGTACAGCAGTCCCCTGGCATCAAAAAAAGGAATGAACATCACCTTCTTGGAGTTCCTGTCCCTCATGACCACTTGGGGATGATCCTCTCCTCGGCACAGCCAGGCCATGGTCTTGATCTTGGAGCCTGGATCTCTGACGTAAAACCAAGACTCGTCTGTTGTGAGCAACCATTTCAGTCCTTGAGGGCGTGTCCCATAGATGGTTACAAAGTTGGTGCAGAATTCAATTCTTTTGGCCCGGTCGCTGGCTGTGAGCTGGTGGGGTACCATCTTGGAGGCCTTTTTCTTCATCCCTAGATCTTTGTGAACCAGAGTGCGCACAGTGCCATAGGACATTGACAAGCTTCGAGACAGTTGGTGGAGTCCGATGTTCCTGTTGTGCAGAATGAGCTCCTTACAGTCCTGGATCTTCTGTGCAGTGCGCTTCTTCTTCTGGCCAGGCCGCAACACATGACCAAGTTTGGTCCTGCCATTCTTGAAGGACGAATGCCAACGGAAAACACTCCGGCGCGAGTAGCTTGCACGTCCAAACACTGTCTTCATGGCTTGAAATGTGGCAGTGGCTGTCATGTCTTGACGCAGGCAAAACCACACACACACCCTTTGAACCAGGTGTCGAGGAATCGTAGTGGATATGGTTGCTTTCTTGGTGTCCATTCCGGCAGAAAGTTTTCACAAAGCACACAACAGAACTCGACTGAACTGTCTGACTGTCTGTGTGGACGTCTCTTGTGCGACTCAGTGGCAAGTGGTGCCGGTCAACGTTGCTCCTTGAGGACAAAGTCCGCAATTAAGGTCAAAATGCAACCCCGACTGAAACATAACCAGTGCCAGTTTCACCTGTTAGATCCTCGTATGGGTTTCCATCAATCCGGACAAAAGGAAACTGCGGGTGCACAGATTCTGAGAGGAACCTGGAGCAGCAAACAGCTGTTTCAAAAGCCAAATCCGGTCCGTAGGGTGGGACAGCTGGAACACACCACAGGGAAAGTTCCGTTTGCATTTCGCGCAACACAGAAAGGAAATCTTGCTTGCACGCGTCCCACGACAGACCAACCGCCGACGAATGATTACGCTGGCAAAAATTACAAACATTCAAGAAACGCTCAACTCGTATCAATGCCTGTCCACGCTTGAAAGATACGTATCTCGACAACTGTGTCTGTAAACTGAGCCCAGCAGCTTGAAACAAAACCACACGAAGCTGAAGGATAAAACCCAAGCAGGACAAAGTGAACCACCCCATGTTGCAGTTACGGCTCCCTTTGAAAGCTGCAGCTTTCCTTACAATGTCAGACCACAGTCGACAGAGACAGAAGCAAACTCAATCAGCAAATCTGAATCAACATGCATCCTGCTGTGAAAATGGATCTTGACGTTGAGTCTTCTTTGAGACTGCTTCATCGTTACTTTCAGACTTACCCATGTCAACCCAGATAGTCAAGTAACCCAGCAGTGTAATGTGCAAAAGCCTTTTCTCGCTTCAGAGTTCCTCGTGCACCGTTCGAAACTTTTCTGGTGGTGCCATTGAAATTCAGTGACATCGGTACACTTCTCATTCTGATCGTACAAAACTCGCATTCATTTTGAGCATAAATTGTGCCAAAAGCGTTTTCACCGCGCTGACACACGAGCGTTTGATGAAGACAAATGTTACGTTTCCACCTTTATTGGAAGTTCCTTGTCCCACACAGTTGTGAAATTTGTGCATTTGAACCGTCGCAAGAGGCACAAAAGTTTGGTCTCACAATGATTCATTACAAAGTCAAAACTTCCATTGTCTAGAACTCGTAACAAGCAAAATGCCAGGCAGACACTTGCAAAAAAACTGGTTTTTGCTTGGTCTGCCACACAAAATGTCTGTGTGGTTCCAGCATCATATCGGGCGTTTCCAGATTTCGGTGGACTTGTGCAACATTTCGCTGTTGCAAGTGTTGTACGTACGAGTACCAGTACGAGTCGTACGTATCTGTGGTCAGTTCAGAATCTGTGTTCAGAATCTGTAAAGTAAACTGAAGTCTGCTGAAAGACGAAAGGGCATTATTCTGGGATGATACGGGCACGAGTATCGTTGGAATAATCTGGCACTTGTCCGACACACATGCTGAATCACAGTTTGGGCGAGTTTCCGACGATGTTCCGACACGACTGAAATGAGACCTGAATGTACGAAATGGAAACTGACCGTCGCGTGTCCGCGGGCTGCTGGGTGAAGCCGGACTGCCATCACTATCCACTGAATAGGACTTCTTCCTTTTACCACCCTTGATAAACTTGTCCAATTTGCCCATTTTGTGTCCAAGTGAATGAATAACGACTGTCTTGATCTAAATTTCAGCTGCAACTGTCCCACATTCCACGAAGTTCCACGAAGGGCAGTGTCGGTTTCAAACGGTATCAAGTCGAATCTCGTACAGACGAAGCTTTGTGTCACGCGGAAGACAACAAAACAAAATCTCCTTTTCTGCGTGGCTCCGTTTGTCCTCTTCCAGTGTGAATAGAAAAAAAAGTCTCGTCCAATGGATCCGAATCTCTCCAGAGTTACTTGAGGAATCCTCGACGCAGAACTGATCAATATCCAGTCATGTCGAACTCATAAAATCTCCATCCTTGACCTTCCTTGATCTACTCTTCGCTTCCACGAATCGGTCGTGAAACAGGACGGATTTGTCACCGCTCAGTTTGGGCCAAGCCACAAAGTGAAGCGGAAGTTCAAAAATGCTTCGTGAAAGACTGTGGAGTCCCTGGTAGTCGACGATAAATTTATGCACCTACATGGTTGGCGGCTCATTCGAGTATGACAAGTACACCGCACACTTAACGATCCATGTGTCGACTGGATACGGTGGTGGCAGCGCCTGCGCGTTGTGAGGCAATCCAGATCGATAGAAACTTTCTGAACAGTGGCTTTCCTTTCCCGATATCCGAACCACATGGACCGTCCAAATTGAGTCCGCCTTCTCCAAAGGAAACCAGCCGTCCTGATCATCCGTGGCCCAGTTTCGATCCCAGTGACAATCCGGGTCGTGTCTGTCCAATGGAACGCTTCAAAAAACAGACGATAATCAAACACAGATCAGACCCAAATTTCAAGAGAATGAAAAGTCTTTCTTTCAATTATGATTCCACACCAGTTTGCTCAAGAAAGCCTCAGAACGCTTCTGTTTGCTGAACACACAAATAAGGAGAATCGTGACAGCCTTCGAGCTGAAAAAAGAGCCGACGCACAGCACACCCTTCTCGTATCTCCAAACCATACACATCAGCATCTCAAAACTCAAAAGTAGGACGTCGATCCTTTCACGCAGAACGCCACAGCGCCTGACATCATGTCCTCTTTGAGAACAAATGCTCCTCAGCATATCACGTTCACGATTTTTTTGACCAGGTTCCTCAAACGACTGGGCTTCGTTGTTGGGCAACGGTAAATTTGTGTCACAATTCTTGATGATTCATTCTGTGATCCAACATCAGAATTTGCTGTTTGATCAACAAACAACGGATAATTAGGACCAACGGAAAGTGGTCTGCTGAGATTTACAAGTTCTGAATGGCATGCGTACGTGCAGCACATAGTGATTCTTTCGGGAAGGCAATGCGATGTGTGGACACCCGAGATTACAAATGGCTTTTCAACCATGGAGTCCATTAGGGACGGCAGCACGAAAGTCTCCCATTGTCTGCGTGGTCGTCACGTCACAAATGCAATGGTTCAAAAGATGTTTGACTCGTTGACTCCGTTTCGGTCACCTTCTTGGGTTCACTTTCCAAGCTTGGGAACCAAGGAATGAAACAAAATTTGAAAATCAGTAAGTGTGTCATTTTCTCTTCACGCAGCAATTCCAGTCGATTTTGAAAGGAAAGAGAAATGCTTGCCAGGCAAGTTTGAGTTTCCAAAAGCAACGAATCCCAATGTGCACTCAGCTCCGAAATCAACCAAACATCACATTCCAGACACTACATTTCGAGGCCCAAAAGATTTCTTTTTTCTTCACCACCGTCTGTGACCAGTACTCGTATTTACCCTTCAGCGAGCAAACCAAGCCACTTCAGACTGAAGCAGTACGAGCGTAAGCTTCCCCCTGGTGCAAGAGTTGCGAGCAAATCACACGATTTCCTTTACGTTCCCCCCACATTGTCGTTGATCGAACCAGATTGAAACTAGACTTTCAAGTAGAAAACGAGCCACATGCCGCTGTCATCACTGTCAAGGAAACCACACTCAGGGAAAGTTCCCTGCACTAAAATTTCCTTGCAGTGGGGGGGGGGGGATTTCCTTGTATGCGGGGTTGGAGGGAAATTTCCCTCCAACCCCACCCCCTCTCGCCTCAGTCAGTCAGTCAGTCAGTCAGAGCAGAATCAATACTCGTACACGCCGACGCGGCTCGTAATCAGTTCGGCTTTCAAAACGATGTTCATCAATGTATCAACGGGGAACAAGAGAAATCGGAGTTCGGGTTCTCTCAGACATGCTGTCCGCAAGAGAGCAGATTTATCAGTGCGATGTCAATTTGAGTGAGAGAGACTGGCCTCGACAATCTTGAATCCATGACTTGGGGGTCTACTGATTCCCGAAAACTCTTCAATGAGCCACATGCATTTGCAGGAGAACGGGGGAAGTTGGTTCTCCCCTCGTAAAGACTGTACAGAACTTTGTGTTCTCCCCACGTTCATCCACAATTTGAGGGTAACAAGTTCCTCTTTTCTTCGCCCATTTCTCTTTCTTTCCTCTTTTCATTTCCCTTTTGGGGGAATCTTGATGGAACTTGTTCCTTTCTTGGGACGGGGGAAGGATCACCAACATCACCCAAACCAGAACCAAGGGGGGGGGGGTGTCTCTGTAGGCATATACACATCACTGGGAAAATTGAAAATGACCCAGGCACACGTATTTGAGGGACTTTTGTCCAAATACAACAGAAAGGTACAAATAAAACGGTTGAAAAGACCCACAACAATGATTTCCCCCGACCAGTTTGTCATTTTTAGGTGATTTGAACCTTGTACCATACATTATGTATAATGTATGGTGGTGAGAATCACCTACAGGCATCAAAAGGCTAAATCTGTGAATGTGAGTTTGAAAGTGTTCTATTTGTTCGATTTTGGTCATGTTTGGTTTTTTCATTCACTTTCAGGCTGTAGTTGATGCATAAAGTGTCAAAAGAACAAATTTTTGCTTTTACATATTTTTACAGACAAAAAACTAATATGGCTGACATGGTGAAATTTGG
>JAAUXT010021531.1_pt1 | contig 20835 bp, 21 predicted proteins | sample 7278171 | NCBI WGS metagenome assembly JAAUXT01 (sample SAMN14350112, study PRJNA611818) | marine sediment metagenome | isolation source: surface marine sediment (1.8m) | place: French Polynesia: Moorea | collected 2018-08 | reverse complement strand
TGTGACACCATAGAGGAAGGTAGCCTAAACCACTGAGCTCCAACTCATACTCTACAATAAACTATACTACAACATCACTACTGGGGCTTCACTCATATATACAACAACACGTTTGGTTCCAACTGAGTCAGAGAAGGCCAAACTGTGAGTCGATGTGGGTCTCGTTTGGAACACAGTGGACAAGTAACAAGATGTCTGTCCAGCTGCTTGTTTGGGGTGCAATCTTTGGGGGTATTTTCGCAACATCCAGAATTCGTCTGTCCGTCTGTCTGTCTGTCTGTCTGTCTCTGTTGGTTGCCACTCTGTTGAATGAATAGGCAGGTGGGCATCAGTTTCTTCCAGAATATTGTTCGCACCGTTCGAAAACAATGTGGGAAAGAATGAATATTTTGGTCGAAGGTATTTTCACGCATTCAGGATGCGAATCGATTTGCGAGCAAGTTCCATTTACGACAGCAATATTCCTGAGGTTTAGTTTGTCTTCATTGATCAGAAATTATGGATGACGAAGATGTCATGAAGGCAAACGCGGCCTTGATGCACATTATCCCACATCACTGCGTCTCCATGTCATCGCGACCAAACGGAGAAAACGGATCCTGAGTCTGGAAGCATCGGGCTTCAGAGTTGGGGGACGACTTGGACACAGTTATTGTGGGTTCAAGGTGTGGAATGGTAAGGATCTTTGCACTGGCCTGTTGAATCTGCAAAATGAGTGCAAGGAGATTCGATTTGCGAGACGAACAATTCCGAAAATGCAGCTCCGCCCGCAGACATGCATTTCTGAAGTGGGAATATTTGTCAAATGATCGAGTTGGATTTTTTCTCGCATTCGTGCAGTTTCTATTTTTTTTTGAGAACGGTTTGACGACATTTTTCAAAAGGCCATAAAAAATGCTCAGGAAGCAGCAGCTCATTTGTGTCATTTTCCAAAGGTCAGTTTCCAAAGGTTCAGAATTCCCTCCTTCTTTGAGGTCAGTGCAGAATCAACAACAGGTCCAGTTCATCCTCCACAACTCTGGACCCAGAATCAGCCTGGTCCAGGTCCACCCGTCTCCTTTGTAGCTTACACGAGCCTCGATTCAGACCTGTGCCCTTTTTTATCCCAGCCCCTTGTGTTTCAAACTGATGCCGGTCTCAGTCTGACATGGAAAACAGGACTGGGTTTGTGATCAGATAGGTGGTCAAGATTCGTTCATTGTTCTCAGCTTTGGAAATTGGATCATTGACTGCTGAATTTTTTTAATTCAGTCAAAGTCCAAGGAACAATGCCTTTTTGGATGACCCCAAAATCAGTCTGTGAAACTGAGATCTCAGAAATTGTGTGTCAGGTGAACAAATGTATGTGAACCTGGACAGTGAAGGTGAAGAGGTGGTGTATCAGATTCACCTGAGTCTGAATCCACAAATCAGTTTCTGGGTGGACTGAAATTGGACAACCAGTGATTCGTCCACATCAACCCTTGCATCAGTGTTGGATTTCGAGTTCCCATCAGCAAAGATAGAAAAAACTGGCAACTTTAGTGTTGTTCTGCCAAGGTTTTCGACTCACAAACTTTATTGTATTTGAGCAAAATACGTCATTCACAAAATCACAGGGAACTGCACCGAAACGTGAATCGTTGTCAGGTGTGTTTGGAGAAAACATAAAACCAACACGCGCCTCGAAACAAGTTCAAATACTTGTGGCGCAACACAAAATTAAATTCGTGACCCATTCAAGATTGTGAAAAAACGAGACAAAACATCACAACAGAATCATGTCCAACAAGGGACAAAACCAAATCCCAGGACCGGACTCAGTACTGGATAAAAGACATCTCTGAAAATTACTTGTCCATGCAAAGTGCAAAATGAAGATGTGAAATATCCTCGTGAATTCGCTTGAAGGAAAGAACAACGTTTGGCAAGAATTCTGTCTCAAGTCACAACCCGCAGTTGGCAGTTTTAGCAGCGAAACTGTTTTTATCGCACAACGTGCGTCTTTGCGTGGACATGGCTCCCTTTGCGTGGCCGCTTTTCTTGTTTTGCCGAGCGCGTGTACGAGGAATTTCCTCTTCCAACAAGACATTGAATGCGAGGCACAATTCCAACCAAAACAGGTGCGAAAAAACAAAGGCAAACTGTTGTTTTTTGGTGGGAACGCAAAATGCGATCCGCTTGAAAGGATCTCATTTAGTTAAATTCGGTTTGGATCTCTTCTGGTTTTGGATTGGCTTCAGGCATGTTGCATGTGTGTTGGGTTGCGTTGCGTGTTGCTGCGCAGGGTTCTGCGTCTTTTGTGCACACACAGCTTCCGTGTGTTGTGGCATTCGATGCAGGATGGAGTCAACAGATCTTCCGCAACACGCAGAGCAACGCAACGCGCACGTTATGTGTTCTGGTGCAACACAAGAAACCGGAGCTTTGAACAGGCAAAGGCGCGTCTCGAAGCTTTGGAAATTTTTGAGGCAGGATATACGGCAGGGTCCACCCTTATTCTATCCAGTGGGGGCTACATGGTCAAGTTTGTCCTCCCCTCCACCCTGATGGCGACCTTGTGGGCCGGGTGGGGTCGATTTTGGGCAGCCCAAAACTCCTACCTCTCTGAGGACCGAACCAAATTTGGGGTGGACACCGCCCTCTGAGACCTTGCGAAAATTCTGGAAGGTTGGTTGAAAGCAACGATAGGTCCAACCTCCACAGGGCGTCAGTTGTTTCCAACTCCACTGGAATGTCATCCAGTGCTTGACACTGCATAACACCAGATTGGCACTCATCAAGACTCTGAGTTGTCTGCGCATCAAGCCTCAGTGTGGAATGTGCCAAAGAATACGAGAGAAATATTTGCGTGTGGACAAAATCTCTTGGTACAACGCACCACAAAAGTTTCGTTGCCTCTCAAACAAATTTCTGCGTGGATTCTGCAGTCGACATTGAATGAGAATGAAGAAGTCACACATCGCTTTCTCCTATTCGTGTGTATGTGACCTGAGTTGGTGCAGTTTTGGCAGGAACTATGGAAATATTTTTGACAACAGTGTGGTGAAAATTGCTCTTTCGTTGAAAATTTCAGCTTTGAAAAAGTGTTTGGCTTCGTTCTTTGAGTCGTGTGTTCCTGTGTTCGCAATTTCCCGCACCAGACGTTCCAGCACCAAAATTTCACGCTTTCCAAAATCTTGAGTAAAAACACCAACAGTCTCGAGCATCAGGCAGGGAATATGGAGTCATAGTTCGGAGGCGGACCATGATGCAAACTCTCGTAGTCTGGTAGGCCTGTGGCCACCTCCATAAAAATCGTCGCTTCTGAGCCGTCGACAGAGGGCAATGCGTCGTAGAGGTAAGTGTTCTCGAACGAAGGTGGTGGAGAATGGGAGTGAGATGAGACGCTGGCTTGTCTGAATGAAGCTGGATCGAAGCCGCGCGATGATGTGACGGATTCGAAGGATGGGGGAGGTATGCCGAAGCAGGGCACCTGCGGAGGAGCGGCTGAAGCTGCGCTGGAGGTGGACGGACGGCGTTCGTTGTTCAGCGTCGGATGCGGATGCAACGATGACGAAGTGGCGAAGATATCATAGGACGGCGTCAGTCCACTGGGCACAGACTCCTCAAAATCACAGTCAACAGCACAACTGGACCTCCTACTCCTCCCTGCCCTCCTGTTCTGCAGGGAGCGTAGGTAGGAATCCACCGTTGAGCCGTGTTCTCCATTGGACACGTGGATGTTGATATTGCAAGTGTTTTGAGAGATGAGGTTGACGTTGACGCGTCCGTGGCGGGACGTGGACTGGATGTTGGTTCTCTGGCTCGAGGTGCCGCGGGCGCTGAAGTTGGTCTGGTTGAGTCGGAGTGGGCAGCCGCGATGACGCCGGGTCAGCTTGACACTCAGGAACCACATGGTACCCCATCGCTCGCACAGCTGGATATGATAATATCTGAGAAAAAGAGAAAAAAACATCTGTCTCACAGGAGCGTGGCCTGAATCGGATCACATCACTGTCAACACGTACAGTTGAAAGCAGACTGATGTCATCCCTCATTCCCTTTGTTGTCCTTTGTGCCAAGAGCGAATTACAGATCATGTCGGTATTTGGCTCAGGATTGTGAATTGTTGGATTTGGCCTTGTCACGCTCGGCCCGTATCATTGGCCTCAGCAGCTAGACTACCTTCTCACTGTCTCCACCTGTGAGCCAACTGCCAACTGGCAGAGTTTGATCTACCCTCGGAATCTATTGATCTTTGTCTGGGAAATTCCAGCTATTGCTTTGCCCTGGAAGCCAGTCAGCCAACATTTGCACTGCAAAGCCTGAAAAATGTCTTTGTATGATGACGTTCAAAATTTGAAAAGGAATGAAAAAGATTCGTCCTCTTCACCTGTCGAATCGACATCAAGAAACACGAAGGACCCCAACAACTCACTTGTTGATGATGCAGAGGATGAGGATGAAGAGGAAGATGACAAGGACGAGGACGATGTAACCGATGTCATCGCGGAAACTCATGTCCCTCCCTCCTCCTCACACCAGAAACCTGGAGGCAACATCGAGCGAAGCAGCCACCGTCATGCGGTACGGGAACTCATAATGATGACAGCAGCACCACCTTCTTTCTTCTGCAAAATGAAACGAGATCAGTTTGTCAATGACAAAAGGTGTTTGCAACTTTGGTGGGTTGCGGTACCTTCGGATTGGCAAGTCCATTTCCGGTTGCTTGTTTGTTTGTATTCAACACAGTGCACAACAAACCGACACCCCTCGAATAAGTCTTGGTGTGGAACAAATTACCAGGACAAACTTTGTCAACTTCTGATTGTTTCGAGTGTGATCAAGAAATCACAACAGGAGGCACGTCGTTCTGATGCACAAGGACACAAGAAATGTATCCAAAGTAGAATGAGACAACCTCCGTCACTTCGTGTTCCACAATCCAGAGATCTTGCTGGATGGTGACGATTTTTTGGCAAATACGCCCACTCTTTCTCCGATATGACCCAAATGCCAGATCGGTGACACAGAAACCATTTGTTCACTGGTCATTGATTCTCAGTGCTCTGTTTGAATATTTGTGCCACTGACCTGGCAATTGGGGCACCGCACGTAAAGGGAAATTGTGATTGTTAAAAGTCCGTAGTCTGTTGATTGTGCATGCCGGGTGTTTCAGACGGGAACACAGCTACCTGGATCAGGGGAAGTCAACTGACACCGGTCACCTTGACGCTCAGGAGCGTTCCCTGTGGCTGAACCAACGTGTAATCAGACACCGCTGCTGCGGAAATCGTTTCATTGATTTGTTGCGAAATGCACTTTGATTCTCCCTTTGTGCAAATAATATCCCATCACCCACTCAATTACCCAACAATTGATCGATCCAGATCAAAGGCTCTGGTGTTGTTTTCACGTCGTTTCCTGTGCGCACGAACTGCTACACAGAACTGCGCAACATTATTTGAGCTGTGTGAAGTCCCACCTGCACCTGTTATTTTGCACATGCGTACAAACAGTTGTCATTTGTTAAAGAACCTGTGTGTTTGAATGAATTTCCGGTGTTGTGGTTGTTGACACACACACTTCAGCAAAAAACCCTGCCACACAAATCAGATGGAGACATACACTTGTACGCTCGTACAAAGCACACGTTTCAGAAACACAACCAGAGTTGAACGTGTCAGTAGTATTTCACAAGTCACTAAATATTTGTGGGCGATGCATTCTTCTCGCCCTCACAGAAAATGTCTCCCGTCTTTGCCGATGTGAACGTGTGTTCGTCACTCAGCCTTTTGTTCTATCCTCTGTAGTCCGAGGATCTTTGAACCTGTCATTTGATGGGTCTGTTACTTCTGAGACTGTCTCCGCTTTTGAAGGAAAGCAAGTTCATAGCACCGAGTCCGGAAACCACTCAACAATGGTGGGTTGTTTACTCTGAGCACTATGAGGGGAAAATCAGCTCTACGCTCTGAGCAGCCATGCTCTGGCTTTACCCCTTTGAATCCAAGACCTTCTCCTTACTCTACCCTAACAGCTTCTATATTTGGCAGATTACTCACCCACTCACCATGAATGCTTTGTTCCCATGACTTGACTGTTGTTCTTTCAGAGAAGGATTGAATGACAACAAACACTGTCTAAACAGTTTGAGGCAGGCAATCAAGTATGGCAGGTGATGTGTGTTCGCTTGCGTTGCTTAGTTCGCATTGCTTATTGCTATGGTTTTATCAAAACCTTACTGTTCCACTTCCAGTTACAAGTAGTGCACTTTTTAGGGGTTATTTTCTCACTTTCTCAAAACAAAAGTACTACTTGATAAGCAGTACTGTTTATTTTTTCTCACTATTTTTTTTTTTTTTTGACATCTACTTTCAGGAAGTAAGCAGCACTAATTTTTTTTAAATGTACTACTTTTCAAGTGATTCTGTGTTTTTATGACACAAAAACAGTAGTTCCTGAAAAGCAGTACATTTTTAAAAAAATAGTACTACTTACTTCCTATAAGCAGTACATCAAGAAAGGCAGGAAAAAATAAACAGTACTGCTTGTCAAGTAGCACATCAAAAAATAGTAGGAAAGTCACTTACTGTAAGAAAACAGTTTAACTTGAAAAGTAATATGGTTTGAAAAAACAGTACTGCTTACTTCCTGTAAGTAGTATATCAAAAAAAGGGCAGGAAAAAATAAATAGTACTCCTTGTAAAGTAGCACAACTTTTTTGAGTTGAGTATGGCAAAAATGACCTGAGCAGTACGGTTGAAAAAGAAAGCAACAGGCAAGGCAACGGGTTTGGTTCGCCTCGACAGGTGGAATACCATGGGTTCTTGTACTTTGCTTGTCGGAGACGCTGGTGACGCGGCATTTTTGTCACTCCCTGCAGTGTAGTGTGTGGCTGCAGCTATTGTCACTGTCTGTCTGCCTCTGCCCTGCTCCGCTGTCTCTTTCTTCCCCTCCCCCGCTGTCTGTCAACCTCTCCCTTCCCCCGCTGTGTGCCTCATTCTTCCCCTCCCCGCTGCGTGCCTCTTTGTTCCCCTCCTCCGCTGTCTGCCCCTTTTCTTCCCTTCATCCGTTGTCTGTCTGCGTCTGCCCTTCCCGCTATGTGCCTCTTTTTTCAACCTCCTCCGCTGTCTGTCTGTCTCTCCCCCTTTCCGCCCCACTGCCTGACTGCCTCTCCGCCGCTACGTATTCGTCTGCCTCTGTCCTGACTCTTTGACTGCCTCCTTCCTCGTCTCACTGTCTGTCTGCCCCTTCCTCTCCGTTGTCTGAGTCTCTCCTCTACTCTCCCGCTGTCTGTCTGCCTCCCCTTTCCTTTCCTCCATGTCTGACTTCATCTTCACTGTGATTTCACCTTTACCCCGACAACTGCCCGGTGGTCGATTTTGAAACTGTAGTGAATGGACATCAGTAACTCTTCTGATGCAATTCCAGTTTGCTTGACAAAAAGACAAACTTCATTTTTCTACACTTCTTCATGTCTTCAGAACTCGACAGGAAAGACTTTATCTTCCTTTCAGTGATGCTCAGTTCACAGTGAACATCAGCCAACAAAGCACCACAACAGGAAACGGACACGACGGAGTCAACACAGAGTCACCTGACAGACGTGAAATACAAGTCTTTCATGTGCTGCCTACAGACAAAGACGGAAACTCACCAGCGCCGCAAAGGTCCATCCGACGGTCACATTTCAATTGCGCTCCTTGACAAATCCAGAGTCGTCATTCACAGCCGCAGAAACAAAGAGAGGATGAATGGAATAGTTTCACCTGTGTTGGGGAGGTTTACTTTGAGCAGGTATGATTGTGAGGCAGCTCCGGCGGGTGGGACGGGAAATCAATAGCCCAGTCTGTTGCTGCTTCTCGCGCGTCACACGCAAAATGCGAAATGCTCGCGTCGACGGCTCTCGGAAATGCGAAAAACTCTTGCAAACATTTATTTGCTCTTTTACCTGCCAACATATGAGATTTTCTCTTCAGACGAAACATGTCCCCGCAAAGAAAACTGCCGAAGTAAACTGAAGATATTTTTGCTGGGAGTGGATCAAAGAAGTGGAATAATTTTGGAGAAAGAAGTATCGAAAAAGCTACAAGGCATGATTTTCCTTTTCACCTGTTGGAAGTTGGGATTTGGCCTCACAAGTAGCACATCTGGTTCAGTCTCCAATCCAACCTCCATTCTGTCTTCTGACGGGAAAATGCAAAATATTTGCATTGCGGTGCAAGGCTGAGGGGGCAATTAACTTTTCTGGGGACCAGGGAGGCCTGGCCTCTGGGGCCCACTGGATTCTCATCAAAACCGTGTTCGTCTCTTTCACATTTGCAAATTGCTTTATTTTTGTGGGGCGAGGGACAAAAAGAGAGAACACAGGTCAAACTTTCACCTTGTTTTGTCAATGAATCACGGACATCCAGATTTTGTCAGTCCAGATGAAGTACCATTGTCAGGGAAACTTAATTTGACTCAGAACAGCTGTGGCTGGAGCAGCACATTGTTTTCATCTGCCGGTACTTTCCCTGAAATTTGTCTTCTGTGAGCCTCAATGGACACCAGAAACGTGGCGAGATGATTCTCAGATCCTGGATCCCCCGCGACAAAGTCAAATCTGGTTCCTCGACAGGTGACGGGAAGAAATTCTTGACTTTTTCACCAAAGCACATGAAGAACAACCTAAATTCGGATCATGCTGCCCTCGACAAAGAAGAGCGTCTCACAAGATTGGTGCTCCACCCAGAGATGACATTTTCTTGAAGCTGATCTGCTGATCTGTGGGAGATGCCTGGTGAAGAGACCTCAACGAAGTTCAAACCATTGCTCGCTGTCGCTGAGCCAACGCGACAGTTGCTCAGATTGCTGACACACGAGGAAGTCCAAAACACAGGTCCGCGTGCAATGTCCGTTGCAAACAATCGGGCTCCTGTTCTCTTGGGACTTCAGTGTTGTTCTTCCATCCAGCTAATCAGAGGAGTCCTTCCACTGATATTTCTTGCAGGGAACAGAGCCACAGCTTCATTGAGAGTTGTTTTGAAAAGCGTTCACAGGGAAAGGGACCAGATTTGGGAAGCTGTGTTCAGATCTTGCTCACCTGTCTGCAGTTTGGTCGAACCACACTTCTTTCAAACTGAAGAATGAACGCCACGACTTTTCACAAAATGGAAGCAACACGGCACGGTGGAAATTTCTAAAGACAAAATCATATTCAACCAAGCCTCGACCAATCTTCAGGAACGGCACCTTTCAGGCGAAGTGAAGCTTCAACAAAAAGCAAACCTCGCAAATCAGCACGATAATTGGATTTCCAACGATTTGGGTTTTGGAGGCATGAAAACCGAAGCTCCTTGATGCATCACGAGGCATGTTCAACAAGAAGCCCTCAAGGTGAGGCTTTGTGTTCCGTGGCCGGGCTCGATTGAAGTTCAGCCAAGAAGAACTTGTTTTGATTCTGGTTCTGCAAGACCAACAGGCTCCAGGGGTTTTGCTGGTCTTGAGGCTTTGGTAATCCAGACCCGAATACAAAAATCAAGAATCCCCTCCAGATATCTCGCAAATGATGTAAATGCGCCTTTCTTGAGAGGAATTCGGGTGGAACCAGCACACGAGAAAACGACGTTTCGAAACAACACGCACGAAATCTCGACAACTGACTTCACAGTGCAGGTCCAGGCCTCTGGGTCGGAACCACGTTTGTGATGAACACAACAGCCTGGGGCAGAGTTATGAAGCAGTTTGAGAGCCGCCATGGATCGAAGTGACTGTTGATGTTGGAGGCAGTGTGTTGTGCTGCCATACGAGTTTGTTCCGTCCTTGCACAACCTTCGTTGGACTTCCGGAACCTTGTGGGGTTGTTAGCCCTGTCCAAACCACGGTCCATGATTGCCGTCCACACGAACATCACACCTCTAAACGAAGAACCTCCCAGTTGTGCCTCCAAAAAGACGAAGTCAGAACGAAGACGCCGATGAATAGTTCAAGAGTTTTCGTCTCTTTTATTTGTCATGAGATAACAGCATTTAGCATTACAAGTATGTTTAAATGAAAATTATGTTTGTAATTATGTACAATGTGAAGGCTGAGTGACAGTATCTACAAATGTAATGTTGAAACCTTTTCAAAAAACAATCCCAGCATTCAGAAAAGGGTAATAAAAACAAAGATATTTTGGCCTTTCAAATACGGTTCCTGCTTTTGTGTCGGTTCCTTTGCACAACGGCTTTCTATCGTGAGGTCAGCAGAACAAGAAAAATATAGTTGTGTTCAGTTTAAATGTTCAGAGAGTTTGATTGTTCCCGAATTGACACAGGTGTGTTTGAAATACATTTGTTGAGGTCAAAGCAGCGAACATTGATTGTGACTAACAGCAACAACAGATTTTATCACAGCTTTCAAAACATGTTGCACCATAGTGAAATCATACGATCTTTGCATGTCTTGACGAGAACTGACTGACTGACGTACGACAAAAGCAAACCGCATGTCCATCCGTTTTCCGTCACCATCTTCGCATGGCAGCAAGTGAGAATTTCTAGTTTTGGGCAAAGGGGTCCTTTTTTGAAACGGGAAAGAAAATTTCACAAGCATTTTCTGCAAAGCATTTTCTCAATTTTGCAGCTCCTCTCGAGATGTGCGAATTGTTGTTTTCTTCAGAAGCATCCAATTGCTGCGAGTTTTGAAATGTGTTTTGACGGTTTTGGTGGTTGTCTTTTTTGCTTTCTTCAAGGACCATAGGAGAGAAAGTTGCATATCGAGAGACGAACACCGATTGAAAAGCATCCTGCATGGCTACGTGGATGATTTGCAGTTTGCACTGAATGCAAGAGCACAACATCTAATGTCTACACCTAAATCTGCAGTTTTCGTTGTGGAATACTCAGCAAGTCACCTTACATGTGTGGGTTTGTGGTGAAAACCATTTCATCTACAAAGATCAGACGCGATTCTAGCGAACGGTATCTATCTACATTTCTAATGACCGCGATGGATGCAAAACAAGAACAGTGAATGGAGTCCACAAAGGTTTTGCTCTTTTTGCTGTTTTCATTCTGAGACTCAAGTGGTTCTTTCAAGAATATTTTGCGCGTTGTGAATTGAGGAGAAAAACTTCCAGTTCAAAGCAAACCATGGCAAAGTGCAAACTTGCGAGGCCGACCCGAAAGAAAAATGTTTGACCAAAAGCTACTTTTTCGGGCGGTAGAACGTGCGAACAAACCACTATTCCAAACTTTTTTTTGTGTCAGTGAATCTTTTCGAGGTGAAATGGTTGACCTGAAATGAATGCCCCTGTGGGATAATACTGATTAGGTTCAACACTCGCGGGTTTTTCTTGGAAAACTTTTTTGAACAGACTGCTTGTTTCTGTGTTGTTGTTTTTGTTCTGGTACTGTTGGAGAATTTGTTCAAAATTTCATGCAGAAAATGATTTCTCTCAACGATCAATGAATTGTATGATTGCTTGAACCTCAACAGTTGAGGGTAGGAACTGGAAGCTGAACTCTGAAATGCAGTTGGCTCCAAATGCTTTGCACTCTTCTTTGTTGTGGATCACGATCACACTTTGTTTCAGCTAAAAATCAGAGGTAGAAGGCAATGATGTGTGGAAAGAAAGGATAACAGTATAGCACATCTGGTTTTGTCTTTCTTCTCGTGAAGAACTTCGTGAAGGGGATCACGCAGTTTCTATTTACAATTTAAGAATTCTTTACATCTGCACCCATCATTTTTACAAAATTGATTTTGTATAGCTTCACAGAAGAATTTTCCTTCATAGGCGAAAGATCCCTTGCATAATGATAGATATGATAGCAATAGTTACAACTGCAACGCCGGTGAGAAGTTGAGGAAATGTAAGAAATCCAATCCTGACGGTTGTGAACAGAATCGACTCATCCAACCTGCAAGGCCAAAGGCATCTCGAACATTTTTTTTCTGTTCGTGTGGTCTTCAAACATTAGCCTTTTTCGGGAGGGGGGGGGGCGAATGGTTCATTTGGAGCTCTGGTTGTTTCACCTGACTCTTGAGGTCAGAGAACAACCTTCAGTCCTGGAGTTCCAACAGTTCTACTCGATGACGCTTTGTTTCTTTTTTCAAAACCATTTCTGAAGAGAATAACTTTATCAGCTTGGAATTGTGACACAGACAGAGTTGGCCGTTGCGCTGCTCGGTTGAATGAATCGATCCTGTAAATCCGTGTCCTCGTCATTTCCAGCTGCACCTCAGGACGACTTCCACTTACCCCGTAAGGCAGAAACTCTGAATGCTTCCATCTGGAGCATTTCACCGGATAATTGAGCCAATTGTATGTATCCCAATCTGCTTGTGAGCATTATGTCCGCTGCCCTGACTTTTTACTTGCGTGCGGAGAGAGGCACTGGGAGGCCGGCCCGCACGTTGCTCTGTGTGCATGAAGAACTGAACATTGTGGCTTCCATGGGAAGCGGGGGTAACAAGTGTGAACCAACAGGGCCCGGTTTGTCCAGGCCTCGTGTGGTGACACGAAGGAGATTTTTTCGCGGAGAGTTCTTCATGATCTGTAGTTCATGGACTTCCTTTCCTCACACATCTTGTAGAATTGTAGCAGAGTCTGCAAAAAGGATCATGGTCTTTGGGGGCATTTTTGCATTTGTGTGTATGGTCAATGTAAATATCACATAAATGAAGAAATCACTTTCCCCAGTGTGACCTAGACACCATGACTTCTGAATGGGTTCTGATGAGATCTGTTGTCCATGCCAGCACGCAGAAATTGCATTGGTCATTTGAATGGTACAGCACACGTGCACGCCAGTTTCTCATTGGTCACTTCAACCAGGTGCATGAAGCAAAAGCGCTGCACTCATCATCACAAGATACACGACGGGGATTGGCTGCTTGACTCGTTCAGCTTGACCTATACATGTTTGGCGAGATTTGATTGGCTGAGTCTGAAGCAGGAGCAGTCTTTTTCACAACGCGTGCACCGCGTGCATCAACATAGTGCTCTGCCGCCGTGAATTCGGATGGAGTTCCTTCGTCTTTTCTAACCAGGCTTTCTTCTTTGCGAGAAAGTCCTACGGAGGAAAAGGAAAGAAAACATGTGCCCATAAGGTTCTTGTCACAATGCTGTAACATGTACATATTTGCATGTTGCGTGCTCAGTAGTATGCAATTCGACAGGAACTTTCGCCAAAGTTCCGCTTGATTATAAAATTCCATGCACCAGAAAAGACTTGGACTGCATTTGCCTTTGCCTAACTTTGTCAAAAAGAGGAACACGATTCTTGGTATTTTGTGCTTTGTTTCTGTTGCTTCATGAAATTCAGGTTGCGCCGTCCTGAGTCATGCTTTTTTGACAGACTTTGAAAGCTCAAGACTTGCATATTACTGGAGGCATACAAATCCGTACCGTGTACTGTATGACTATTTTACTACTCGTACTTCACATGTTTTGTTTCTGAATATTAATCAACAAAAAAAGTTAGTTGACATCATTGAGAGAAGCCAAACTTCCTACTCAAGCTCAGCTTGGCTGAAATCTACCATAGCCTGCGTCAGTTGAATAAAATCACACTCTCAAGTTAATCGGTGTCAAGATTTTGAGCTCAACCTACGAGTACTGATCTCTCTAAGTTCTTGTTTGCGGGCATTCACAACAAAGAGGACAGAAGAATGCAGCACCATACGCAAGAAAGAGTGCTCAGTTCACGAAGAAGAGTCTACAACATCCAACATGAACTCTCAAGTGTCCACGTAAGTCAAAATATTGTACAAGAAGAAGGGAGGGAGAGTCTATCTGCAGTGTACAACAACTCGTATCATTCAAACAAGAAGAACCTTTTAGGCAGCATGTTCGGTCTGGCAAAGAGGCCTGTCGTTTTCAGCAACTGTTTCGGTGGTCTTTTGAAACTTGGTATTTGTGCAGCGCTTTTGACAAGGATGATTGAATTGAACTGAAAGCTTGGTGACGAATTTGCATTTTTTTTGACACAAACACGGGATCGGATGAGGGTGCGCAAAATCAGACCGTGTTGTTTTCAAAATAGGCAGTGCGGGTGTTAGTTGGCTGCTACAAACACTCGTTGTTAATTCAGAACAAGACATCAGTAGCGATGGTTTTGTGAAGGCCTCTGTGCCAGCGGGAAAATACTCAGTGCGCAAAAATGTGGTGGTACTTAGAACCGAACATTGGATAAATTTTAAAATTGATATGGCAAATGTTTGGTGCCTGTGTGGAACCTGGGGTTTCAACAGGCTGTTAAAGCGTTAGAGGACGAGAGAAGGAAGGAACTGATAACTGCAGATGAATCAGCTTTGGCGTCAGTCAAGGTTATTTATTTTTGTCAGACAGTGAGGTTCATCATTCAACAACAAGAGAAGGTCACGAATGTCTCTCAGAGAACAGGACCTTACGTCTCAAAGTTTAGATTATTGTTTTTTTCTCAACATGTGACATCAGTTACGGCAGTCAGAAATTTTACCCGATAACCCTGACGAGTCATTGTTTGAGTGAAAAGGGTTCATGGATTATGAGAACCTGGGAGCCCACTTTGGACAGTCAACGTTTCCAGCAAGAGACAGTGCGGTTGTGCAGAGATGATAGGGATGGGGGTTGAGCTTTTCCTACTGCAGTCCAATTTCCAGTTTCATCATGCTCAGGGCAAACCGCCCTTTTCCTCTGTGTATGAGGATGAAAGACTTGATAATCGGAATTGCACCGCAAGGAAACAGCTCAGCCCGGACCAAGGGGACACTAGGTTGAAAAAGAAATGGGGCTGAAGCGGCACGAGTACGTCGTGTGTACGTGCGCGTGTGGTGAGGTGATCGTTGTGCTCGACAGTGGCACGAAACCAAGCGAAAATGTCAACGCAAATGTGAAGTAAAGATGTGCGATATACGTCTGAATCCCCCAGCCCCATATCCATTGTCCGTTGACCAAATCAATCATGACCGTGAATGTACTTACCAAGTATTCCTTGTCTTTACTTTTCATAAGTCTTCGTCGTTTGCAGGCCTGAGAAAGGGAAAACATTGCAAGCTTGACACAATGTCCAAAATTACCGTGAACACCAACGATTTCTGTTGAAGCATTTGGTCTTTCTCTCCAGGTCTTTGCTTTGATTATGTTGTCTTGACTTTTTTGAAAAGTTTCTTTGTGTACTCACGTCAAAGTACAACCAAAATATGAAGACTAGATGGCATATGATATAAATGACAGCAAAGGCAATGAAGACGTCTCGTTCAAGTTCTGCAAAACAAAAGACACAGAACATCACACTCATATCAACCAAAGCGTCAGTCCTTCAAACAAGTTCAGAACCTGCAGAAAAGAATACATCTTGACAAAATACATCTTGTCTACTTCGTCAAACAGTTGTGTGAAATTTGGCGGAACTTTCTCATTTGTGATTGTTGTGTCGAAAAGGGCTGACGCCAGGTGGTGTTTTCAACTTTGGCAACTTTGTGAATAATCTCTTGGCACAATCGTTCACACGCTCCATCTCCATTAGAGTTTGAGAGGACACCCCGAGAGAGCTCTTGCATTCCCGAGGACTCTAACAGGATTCCAGGCAATTGATTGGGCGTCGAACGAAGTGTGACGTTTTTACAAACGACCGCACTCTTTGTAGGATTGCCTGGCGCCTCTTGACAGCTCTGTTGTACTGGTGAGGGAATTGTGTTGGCTTACCTGACAGGAAGTTGGATCCGTGGTGCATAAACACAGTGACAACTGCATGCCATATGCAGACAACACACAATATCACCAGCGAGAGAAGCACGTACTTGTCCTGAAAGACGTAAATAATATACGTTTTCTTTTGAACCACCAATATTTCAACCAAATTTGACATCAAATTCACAAGTTTGAGTTGCTTTGTTTCTTGAAATAGTAAAAATTGCAGCAAGCTAAAGATAAGTTCTGTGGATCTCTTTCTCGCAAGAACAGATTGTTGTTTGAGACAAATAAGTGACGGACATGCACAAATTAAACAAAGCAAAACATGCACAAGACAAGAACACCGAAAGACACAAAAGATGCAATATATTCACAAAGAACGCATTTGTTTGTTGTAGAATCCATGAATTCTCCAGCGTTTTTGGAGATGCTGATAAGTTCCTTTTAGTAACCGCTCAAGTTGTCATAAATGTGCCAAATTCGAGTACAAGTGTTTTGATTGAGAAATGTTTGGGCTCTTTACGCGCGAAGGAAGGAAATACAGAATGTGACTTTCACAAAAAGTGCAAAAAGATTACACATTAATATTTTGGAGGGTTCAAAAATATGAAACGCAAAATTGCTTTGGATACACAGGGTTGTCCAGATATCTATTCGAAAGGAAGAACACGAAGGCGATAATCTAATGTCCATCAATGGGGTGGGGGTACAGTGTTTGTACGTACATGTGCACGAAAAATTATTTGTCTCGCACCCAACATTTTCTCATTGTCTTGGTGGTTGAGACGGAACTTACCATGTAGGTGAGATATGAGATTTTTGGAAGACTCTGATTTATGACAAACTTGAAGGTGACAGACGTGAGAAGCAGGGTAAACGAGAGCTGCAGCCGGTTCTGTGGCAACTCGGGTGACACAGCGAAGGTCGAAAACGAGAGGGCGCTGATGAAAAACTGAAATGAAACACCCGACATAGGGCAGTAGTAGCGCCTGCTCATCGCGATTTCCGCTGCGGCGGCGTGGCGGCGTCGCACCACCAGGTGGCGCCAGGGGGGACGCGATCACAGCGCCATGGAGGCTGTGGCGGTGACACACCGGGAACCCGTCAACTGGACTCAGGCGAAGGATGGTTCGTCACGAAACAAAGCGTCATCCTCGATCCTCAAACAACTCCAGACATTGATTTCTGTGGCTCTCCGGTGATTCGGTCAGATTCTGGGTTCAATCCCTGCGATTTCATGTGAAAACGTGTTGCAGAAAATCACTGACGAGTTATGCTTGTGCAGGAACCATCCTTTCACCGTCGCTGTGAAGAAATTCCCCAACGATATTAGCACGTGACATGGCATGGCATGAACCTATTCAAAAGATTAATACAATTAGCAAGGATTGTTGAAGATGAAGCCAACGCAAAAACAAAAAACAGCTTTGCAATTGAATAATCATAAACTGACAACTCAAAATTGGGAGATTATTCATGTACAAGGGATGAGTGTTTCATTAGTCGTGAATCATGGGGCTTCAGCAAGGTTCCAAAGGCTCCAAGGCGGTAGGCTGTCATTCAAGAGTCAAGGAATCCAATGTACCCGTGTCGTGTGCAACTTTTCGTGCAGAATGGTGGGTTCTTGCGATATGATTGAGAAAAAGCCCCAACGAAGTGTTGTCTTGTGGTCTTGTGTTGTTCAAAACTTGGCAAGACATCTCAAGCAATCTGTTCCAGATTTGATCCACAAAGAAATTGCACATCCAACATGGACATCGGATCGTGTGTTAGACAATGGAAAACTGACGACTTAATTTCCTAACAGCAGCTCAAGGACGGGATGCAGCAGATCTAACTGTCATATGATGCCACAGAACAAATCCTTGTGTTTTACCGTATCCCGTGTTGCAAACGACTCACCATGTAGGTCAGGTAGCTGATTTTAGGGAGACTTTGATTGATAACGAACTTGAACGCAACAGAAGTGAGAAGTAATGTGAAGGACAGTTGCAGTCGGTTTTGTGGCAGCTCTGGCGAAACGGCGAATGTGGCAAAAGACAATGCGCTAATGAAAAACTGAAATAACAAAAACAATGAGATTCGATTGTTGCATCGTTGACAATTTACATCTGCAGAAACACGTTTCCCCCGAAAAGCCCCTGGAAATAATGCCTTTTCTGGCGGAAGAAAAGAAGTCTCCGGGACATTTGGCGGGATGCGAAAGAACATTGTTTGCCCAGACAACCACCCAGTGGGAAAATGGAGAGTGACCAGATCTGGAGCAAAGGACTTTTCTTTGGCTAAGTACACCACAAAAGGCAACGTGGCTTCAGGTTCTTGTACTCGTACGGAGTCCGACAAACCGGGGTGTGTGCCGTGGTGATAGAGACAAACAAATTTCGCACAACACATTGTTCCTACGTGGACGCTGAAACAAACAAATATCCATAAAGTCTAGACCAAGATCACGACGATAACCAGTTGTTAGCGCGCGTTCTTGATGCGAATACAAGTACCAGAGGTTTTACAGGGTCATCAGAAGTGTTCACTGGGTCCTACAGTTCTGCTTAATTGAGGGGTTCTACCTTATTTGCTTGGGGAATCTTGTGTTATTCATCTACATTTTCTCAGTGAGGTCTATGCCATAATGCACACATTACTGTCAAGCGTTACAGGTCAAAGCGAAAACATCAATCTTTTTTCCGCAATTTTGCAGCGCGACACAATGTTCTCGTACGAGTATCTTCGACGCAAAGTGTTTTTCGCGAACATCGTTTGGCTTTTTTTTTGCGCGCGCGAACAGCGTAAAAATTCACTGTAGATTTTTACAGCCTTCGTTGCCTTGATTCTATTTTTCAATGAAACTGATTGAAAGTTTGTGTTTGAGAGTGCGCGTCGCTCACCATGACGAGGAACACGTTCCAGTAGAAGTAGCCGGGCCGCCGCGCCGCGCGACACGTGACGGACAGCGCCGGGTGACAGCGGTTCGAGCTCGAGTATTCCTGAGTCATCACCTTTCGAGACACCTCGATGTGCTCGTGCAACCTCCACTCCTGCAGACGCACAGGCAGAAGAACCATCAGGATGGACTCACAAAGTGCGTCCAACATCCAGTTATCGAACACGAGAACGTATATTTTCGAACATTGCCCTCGTGGACTCGAGCAGACCCTGGATTCTTGGGCAAAAGCGACTGGTTTCATGCCCTTTTTATTGATCACGTTGCTTTTGCCGTCACGTTCATCACCGCGTCATGCACCCAGCTCAATTTCAGAATTTAAAACGACCGCCCACATCGTAGCGGATCAGGTCTCAATGAGCCACTGCGCTCAGAAGTGTTTGAATGCGATTCCGACCTGTTGGTCTACGAAGGTCTGGACGTTGATGCCACTCATCTCGTTCTCATCTGGAATGATGTCGATTTCTGTGTCGGGCCTCTCACTGGTTATCGTCACAGTCAAGTCCTGAAACATGCGCAATGGATTGTTAAGTATTCTGGTGGCGTCAAAGCGCGTCACTGGCTTGCATGGCATCAGCATCAGAGAACCCTGGTTGCAGGACCAAACTTGGGTGAAACCTGTACGCAGACAACTTCAAAGCTAAAGTGACGTCCAGTCGAGAGCACTGAGAATGATCAATGGCTTTGAGTCAAGGTTTTCCCGTTTCAAATTTGCCCGTCTCAACCAGGATTTCCGGTTCCTCGCCCCATGTGCCACGCAGCAGCCAATGATTGCAGAAGAATGTTGGTTGATGGAAGATACATCCCAACAGGTTTCATCTGATCTCATCGACCAGTTCAAAGTCAATCCCCTTCTGGAGTCCTGTGCAGCACTGATTCCCCCTTTTCCTCTCCAATGAAACGGTTATCTCCCAGGCTAATGACATCTCACGGGGACCTTCGTGAGGCAGCATTATCCCGAGAAAGGAGGAGGCTTTTAATAGGTTCCTGAGAGTCTGAGAAGTCGGCCTAATGACTTTCGTGAGCGCCCTGCAAGAGAAACCAACTCAGCCTGGAATTGTTTGTCAACTCTTATTCAGAAAATTGAGTTGTGTTTTTGAATTCCACGAAATTACTACATTGACTCTGTGGCAGCTGAAGCCTGTTTGAACTGTCCTGAAATCATACCGAGTCACAACAATCCCCAGAACCTGGAAAGTCACGAGGCCCGGACAGTTTTTCGTGCTTTTGACCAACCTCGTCATTGTCTCTGCACCTGAAGACAGTTCGAGGACCTGTACTCGTTGTCTGTTTGAGCCAATAACTTTTTCCCGCAAAGTGTCACAAACCAATTTTGTGCATGAAAGCCCACCACAGAAGCCATCGATTGCAATCAACATCAGTCTGCGACATTTTTCAAAACAATCATAGATTGGAATGGATGCCTCGTAGTGCTTCCACGGGGAAATTCCCAGGATTGTCCAAAACTTAACGAAAGCCTGAGATTTGTTGACGGTTGAAGCAAGTGCTTGAGACTGAGAAATGAGAGTGTATCACCGCCAATTTTCTGGCTTTATGAGAACGAAAGGCCAGGACGTGACTCGACTTTGTTTGTGCGGAGAAGTTGAAGGGTATGTGTCTCAGACCACACAAAGTGCTGCAGCAGAAACGCTGCTTTGTCCACAATTCATGTTCCACAATACCCAGGGGAAAGTCATGACCCTGGCAAAACAGACCAAGTTCGAGCTTTTCCAAGTGTAGAACAGACATTGTGGAGGGTGAGAAGTCGAACCCCTGACTGAAATGCTCGCCGTATTTGTGAGTCTTTTGTTTTTGTGGAAGAACGTCGCAGGTGAGGGGTGCTTGGGACATTTTACGTGACGAAGGGCCGTGCATCGTTACCCTTCCCATACCCGCGCACCCGGTGCTTTGCTCTGTCTTCAGAAGAACCGATGCAGATCGTGCCCATTCCCCTTTCTCCTCCTTTTACATGTTTGTCTCTTGCCGCGACCCAGTGGAAATGAAGGACAAGAAACCAGCGTTTCCAGACAAGCGCCCCAGCACACCACACCACACCACACCTCACCCGATCCCAGCCCAGCCCAGCCCAGCCCAGCCTAGCCCAGCCCAGCCCAGCCCAGCCCAGCCCAGCCCAGCCCAGCCTAGCCCAGCCCAGCCCAGCCCAGCCCAGCCCAGCCCAGCCCAGCCCAGCCCAGCCCAGCCCAGCCCAGCCCAGCTCACCCCACCCCACCCCACCCCACCCCACCCCACCCCACCCCACGGGCGCACCTGAACGTCGAGGGGGAAG